>ENA-OQDM01000678-OQDM01000678.1-human-gut-metagenome-genome-assembly--contig:-NODE-678-length-18260-cov-1.947168_pt1 | contig 18260 bp, 20 predicted proteins | sample MGYA00242772_ERZ504605 | MGnify/ENA primary metagenome ERZ504605 (study PRJEB26092, sample SAMD00036348) | human gut metagenome | host: Homo sapiens | study: EMG produced TPA metagenomics assembly of... | reverse complement strand
TAAAAAACCGTGTGAAAACTAAAACTGTAATTCCACACGGTTTCTTTTCTTATGCATTCAGTTATATCACTTTTACCTGGTTAATCAACCAAATTTTGTCTTCATAATATTTAAAATTTCATGTTCATGCGCATTATATTCACTGCACTTGGAATGCAATTTATACCCTCATCTGGTCATTAAAATAATAATTTACATGCTCCCCCACTTCCTTTCCAGACAGAAAAAGACGCAAGCCATATTCTTATGACTCACGCCTTTCTGCATAACTTACTTTTCTATTCTTCTGTTTCTAATTCCACTCTCTTTAAAATATCTCTTACAATACCTGCATCTTCAATCAGATTAATTCCAAAACATTTTTACCTGCGTCCTTCAAAGACGCACCAACATGATATGCTTGCCAAGTTGCTCCATCTGCTCACCGGATTTATAGGTGAGATTCAGGATCAGATATCCATTTACATTCGTGTACGTTATATAAATAGGACATTCGCAATCCGCTTTCGCTACTTACTCATGAATGCTCTCATCACATTTTCTTTAATCCACTTTCACCATGAAGATTTCATTATTTACTACATTCCATAACAAGCTTCTCACATCTGTCATATCCAAGCTGTGAACTATTTACTCGTTTCTTGTAATTATATTGCCTCTTTTTCAAAAAGTCAAACAAAATTTTTCTTACATTGCCGCAACCAACTTTCCCGCAGTAAGTGCAGCTCCATATGCAGCCTCTTCTTCATATTCAGGAATCTCCATCGGCATTTTGAACATTTCTTCTGCCAGTCTTCTCATCAGCGAGTTTCGGCGAATTCCGTTTCCGGAGCCAGTCAGGCGTGTGGCCTTTTTTCCGGTGAGCTGACACATCTGCTCATACTGCTCATGCAGTTCGTTAAGGATTCCACAGATCACACCGACCGTCAGTGCACCAGGATGAAAATTCTCTACACCGATCCCTGCGATCATGCCCCTGTGAGACGGATCACTTCTTGTCCCTGAAAAAGCCGTGTCTACTTTCCATGCAGCTTCTTTTCCGTATGTTTCAATAAATTTTTCTGCCTGCTCCTGCATCCGGGAATACAGTCTTTCTTCAGTTTCTGCAGTTTCTCTGTAAAACTGTTCCAGCATCGCATACGCACGACCACCACACAGGGAAGCTCCCACGAGGATATAGCTGTTTTCGGTACAGGGGCGAAGCTCCACACTGCCGCTGCATTCTATAAACTTCTCTGTCACTAAGGAAACCTGGCTGCCGGTTCCCACATTCAGGAGTACGGTATCTTTAAGATTCCGGACGGAACCAAACAGACTCGCCTGATTGTCACCGATCGATCCCATTACCGGCACACCGGCTCTTGTTTCTCCGATAAAAAAATGTCCCTTTCTTACTTCCGGCAGATAAGAAGTATCTACGCCGGCCTGCTCCAGGGCTTCATACAGAAACTCCTGTTTTCGCAGGTCAAAGCAGCCCCAGCTTGCCGCCATGTCAAGTCCGATAACAGGGACAGTATTTTCACACAGCCGCATAGCAATATAATCACTGATCGTCGTCATCCTTACAGCATCCTTCGGGATCTGATCTTTCTTCTGAAGATAAAAATGTGTCACTACACCATATCCGGACGCTGCCGCACCTACTCCCTGCAAAAGCTCTGCACAGGTTTTTCCGTTTTCCAGCGGAATCTCTCCGCTTCCATCCTGCCAGGTATAGAGAGGACTCACTGCCTTGCCGGAAGCATCCACATACAGCATTCCATGCATCTGCCCTGTAAACCCTATTCCATCTGGCAAACCATTCTCCTTCTGCTGCTTTATAAGAAGCTCCCGGACGATCTCATAGATCCGTTCCGGATCCTGCAGCTTCTGTTCCGGCTTACTGCTCCGCAGAAAAGAATTATGCTCCACTGTTTCCCTTGCAAGCAGCTTTCCCGTTTCTGTGTCTGTCATTACGACACTGACTGTTGTTGTGCCGATATCAATCCCCATGATCTTCATCGTCTGTTTCCGTCCTTTTCTATGATCTTTACTATAGAAACTGTCATCATATGAGATGATTATATTATCGTTTGAGGATTAATGCTATCTTTTTTGGTTTCCTGCTCAGGTTTCTCGATTCTGAGCATGCGATATCCAATTCCTATGTGCGTCTGGATATATTGTACACCGTTTTTTTCAGGCTCCAGTTTTTTCCGCAGTGTTGCCATAAAAACCCTGAGAGAAGCAACATCGTTTTCCGCGCAGCGTCCCCAGATCTGCTGAGTAATATATGTATGTGTCAATACTTTTCCAACATTACGGGATAAAAGGCAGAGCAGCTTATACTCAATGGGCGTCAGATGCAGTTCTCTGTCCTTCAGGAATGTGCAGCCAGCCGTGTAATCTATCTTTAATCCACCATTTTCAAAAACAGATGTTTCCGGCTGTTTTCCTGACTGCGTTATGGCAAGCCGTCTTTGGCTGACACGGATACGCGCAAGTAATTCTTCTACTGAAAATGGTTTTGTGATATAATCATCTGCACCCGCATCCAGTGCCTCTATTTTGTCCATATCTTCACTTCTGGCACTGATCACGATGATAGGCATATTCGACCAGGTACGGATTTTCTTTATTACCTCTACTCCTTCCATATCAGGAAGGCCCAGATCCAGAAGAACGATATCCGGATTGTGTGATGAAGCCTCCAAAATGGCTGAAGCTCCATTTTCTGCAGCCAGATATTTATAGTCATGTGTTTTTAATGTGGTAACGATCAGGTTCCGTATGGGTCTGTCATCCTCAACCACCAGAATTAATGTCTTATTCATTTAATGTCACCTCGCTTAATGGTAAAGTAAAAGTAAAATTACATCCATGCGGAGCATGATCTGAAAGAACCAGTGTTCCATCGTGAGCTTCTATGATCGAGCGGCAAAGTGCCAGGCCAAGCCCCAGACTCCGTTGGCTGTCTGCAACGGTTGTTTTCCCTGTATAAAACATCTCAAAAATATGTGGCTTCATTTCATCCGGGATCCCGGGGCCGTTATCTTCCACGCTTACCTGTGCTTTCCCGGCTTTTTTGAACCCCCGAATGCTGATGACAGAGCCTGACGGCGTATATTTTATCGCATTATCGATCAAATTTACCAGAACCTGTATAATAAGATGCACGTCCATACGTGTAAGAACAAGTTCTTCACAGTCCGCCACGATCTTATACGCATCATGCTTCCGGCTGACATGCCGGAGTGACTCTGCTATTACCTCATCCAAAAGCTGATCCGTAAATTTAAACTTCAATCTTCCATCATTGAGCCTGGTAATGGAAAGCAGATTTTCCACAACTCCGATCAGCCACTCTGAATCCTCATGAATGTCCGTGTAGATCTGATACCTTGTAGCTTCATCCAGACGGTCACTGTTACTGAGAAGCATATCTGCATTTCCGGAAATAGAACAAAGCGGAGTACGCAGGTCATGGGAGATCGCCCGAAGAAGATCGCCACGCAGCTGCTCATTTTTTGCTAAAACCGCATTTTTTTCTTTTTCTATGGCATTTTGTACATTCTCCATTGCAAGTGCACATTCATTTATTACAGACAGCAGGATGCTGTATTCATAAGAGTCCAGTGTTTCTTTCTGCAGAGGGATCCCGATTACGCCATAAACATTATTCCCGCTTCGAATTGCCAGATATAAGCATTTTGCCTGTGAGAAATACTGTGTGGATGCGCCGGCACGCTGTCTGTTTTCATAAGTCCATCTGGCCGCCTGTTGTTCTTCCTGTGTCAGAAAATCCTCTGTGCTCTCTTTTCCCGGTCAAAAAAGCTTTCCTTCTGATAAAGTTCCATTTTCCACAACATATGCCGTGATGCTGCGGTTTAACAGGCGTATCAGCTGTGTACAGGTAACTCCGAGGATTTCTGTCTCACTTTTGCCTTTTGCAGCAGACGATCCGTATCAAACAGAACCTGTGTGCGAAAGGCAATCTGCGAAGACAGCTTTGCATGCATTTTCAGCTTTGCCGCAAGGGTTCCTGTAAGTACGGACGAAATAAGCATTATGAAAAATGTCACCGGATATCCCACCGCATATGTCTCAAAAGACATCCTTGGCTCCGTCAGGAAAAAACAAAATAAGAATACACTTAAAAAGGAGCCTGCTACACTGCAAAGATAACCATCTGTCACGATGGAAGTGATCAACACACCCAGAATGTATATCGTTACAATATTCGTATCTGTAAGATCCAGTTTCTGAAACAGCAGGCCAATCAAAGTGCATACTGCAAATATAAAAACCGTCAGCAAGTAATCTTTTGCAGACGGTTTTTCCACATACCATGCAAATGGCCGTTTCGGACAGGTTCTGTTTTTTACTGTATCCTCCATTTTCAAGCTCATTCTCCTTCTGCTGTTGTTTACTGGAATTATATCACGCAGCAGTTCTGTGGTCAAAAATTTTTTCTTCATGGCAATGAGCTATATGCGGAAGCACTTCTGAAGAGCTCTGTATTCTCCTAATACCAGTAATTTATCATTTTCTGTAAAATATGTTTCCGGTGAAATTGCAATACTGAATTCCTCTTCATTTTTTACTGCCAGAATATTAATATTGTAGCGTTTTCTGATGTCAAGTCCACCCACTGTTTTTCCAACCCATTCTTCCGGCACTTCCACTTCAAAAATTGCATGGGAAGCATCCACCTCCATATAATCCAGGATATGATCATCTGTATAACGGATGGAGCCCATTTTGCCACCTGCTTTTCCGGATAAACTACCTTATCGGCACCATTGCGTAAAAGAAATTTTTCCTGAACATCACGTTCAGCTCTGGATATCACCAATTTTGCACCCAGTTCTTTCAGAAGGGATGTTGTTTCAAGAGAATTTTGAAAGCTATCTCCAATGGTCACAAAACAAATGTCGTAGTTTCCAATTCCAAGGGACTGTAAAAATTCAGCATTGGTGCTGTCACCAATCTGAGCATTCGTCACAAATGACAGTACTTTGTCCACTCTTTCTTCCTTCCAGTCAACTGCCATAACTTCATGTCCCAACTGATTGAGCTGCATGGCAATATGTCTTCCAAACCTTCCAAGTCCAATAAGCAATACATTTTTCATAATATTATTTTTCTCCTTCTTATCCAACTGTGATTTTTTCCAGAGGGAGCTTTGCATTTCCCTTATTTCTTCCGGAAAATACCGCATAGATCAGGGTCAGACCACCTACACGTCCCAGATACATCAGTATGATCAACACGACTTGTGAAAAAACATGAAGTTCCGGTGTGATTCCCAGCGTCAGCCCTACCGTACCAACAGCGGAAGCAGCTTCGTACAGACAATTTAAAAGCGGAAGGCCTCGTACACACTGATCGCTATTCCGCCGCCAAAGAACAAGGCAAAATATAACATGGCTATTGTCGCTGCATTTTTTATCACATGATATTCAAGTCTTCGCCCAAAAGCTCCTGCATTTTCCTGACTTCGAAATGTCGCAATTGCATTTAAAATAAGTACTGAAAAAGTTGTTGTTTTCATTCCACCTGCTGTAGATCCCGGTGAACCACCAATCAGCATTAACAATATCATAACTGCTTTTGATGCCTCACTCATCTCTGAAATGTTTATAGTATTAAATCCGGCAGTTCTTGTCGTTACCGATTGAAACGCTGCTGCTAACAGGCGTTTTCCCATGGGTAATTTTGTCAGATCACAGATATAGAAAAAAACTGCCGGAAATAAGATCAGACATGCGGTAGTCATGAGAATGATCTTGCTTTGCATGCGGTAGCGTTTAAAGTTCAGTTTGTTTGTATAAATATCATCCCATGTGAGAAAACCGATTCCTCCTGTAATGATCAACAGCATAATTACCAGATTATAAGTATATTCCGGAATACCCAGTCAGCGATGGAAACATACTGGAATCTGTCCCCAGAATATCAAAGCCGGCATTACAAAAAGCAGAGATTGAATGAAAAACTGACATCCAGATTCCCTTTTTTCCATAATCTCCCATAAAACCGGCAGCAGCAACACCGTCCCTGCAGCTTCGATCAAAAATGTTCCCCTCAAAATAAACCTTGTCAGTCTGACGATTCCTCCAACTTTAGGTGCTGAAATTGCATCCTGCATGGTGCTTCTTTGCATGAGGGATATTTTCTTTCCGGAAAGAAGGGAAACAGACGCAGCCACAGTCACTACTCCAAGCCCACCTGTTTGTATGAGTGCAAGAATGATCGTCTGGCCTGCCAGGGACCAGTAGCTTCCAGTGTCCTTTACCACAAGACCTGTAACACATACCGCCGAAGTGGCTGTAAAAAGTGCCTCATGAAATGGTGTGATCACTTTCTCCGCAGAAGAAAATGGAAGCATCAGCAGAACGGTTCCCAAAAGGATCACTCCTGCAAACCCCATGATAATCAGCTGAAAAGATGTCATATGTTTTTTCTTATATGATTTTTCCGGCATAAATGATCAGAACTCCTTATCAATACTTTTAACAGTGCTATCCTCGTAATGCATTTTATTATATATAACTACTTTCAAAGATAGTATAAAAGTCTCTGCTTCCGTATTAAGATTTTATAAAGATATGATATTGAAGTGAGAATTATTTTAACCGAATCAAGAAAATTCCCTGCTTTGATGATCCTAAGCATTACCTTAATACTACAGTTTTTTTAATTGTAAACTCATTTTATATTTGCAGTTGACATTCAATATTTCTATGTGATAAAGTGATACCCGTACAAAAAAACTCAAAAGGAAGGTATTGACATGAACACTGCATCATGCGAAAAAGAAGCTCCATCGCTTTCCAGAGATGAAGCCATTGCAATTTTAGATACTCCGGACGAAGAACTTGAGGCACTGATTGACCGTGCCAGCAGTTTACGTTACAAATATAAGGGAAACCGGGTAAGCATCCACATCCTTACCAATGCCCGCAGCGGTAACTGTTCCCAGGATTGTGCCTACTGTGCCCAGTCATGTCGTTCCACTGCCGATATTGATAAATACAAATGGGTAGATGAAGACAAATTATATGAGGACAATGATTTCGTAAATGATTATCATTTATCCAGACATTGTATCGGACTGAGTGGTATGAAATTTACAGATAAAGAGATTGAAGAGCTGGCCCGCAGGATACGCAAAATGAAAGAACAGGGAACTCATCTCTGCTGCTCCATAGGCTTTCTCACAGAGCACCAGGCAAAAGTGCTCAAAGAAGCAGGTCTTGACCGGATCAACCATAACCTGAACAGCAGCCGGTCCTTTTATCAGAATATCTGCAGTACACATACCTTTGACCAGCGTGTCCAGAATATCCATATGCTTCAGGGTCTTGGTTTTGAGATCTGCAGTGGCGGTATCATTGGCATGGGTGAAAGCAAAGCAGATGTTGTTGACATGCTTCTGGAATTACGTGAGATCCAGCCGGAAGCACTGCCGATCAACTTTCTTCTTCCGATCAAGGGAACTCCTCTCGGAAATGCAGATATTTCCCAGCTGACAACAGAATACTGCATGAAAGTCCTCTGCCTGGCAAGACTTCTTGTACCTAAAGCAGATATCCGATGTGCTGCCGGAAGAGAAGTTTATTTTAAAGGCGAAGAAAAAAAACTGCTCAGTGTTGTAGACTCTATTTTTGCTTCCGGTTATCTTACAGAAGGTGGTCAGGGAATCGAAGACACTCTCAAAACCATTACGGATGCAGGATTCACCTATGAGATTGAATCTGCGTAAGCATCCTTATGGACATATGACCTGTCATACACACTTACAGCATTTCATTACTTACCCGAACCAGTAAATATATTACCTTTTTCAAAGGAGGCTCTTTCAATATGAATCAGACAAATACTGTCTCTGCACCACGTACAAAAACCTACGAGATCACCATGACCGCTCTTATGGCAGCTGTCACCTGTATTCTTGCGCCGCTGTCCATTCCGATCGGTCCGGTTCCGATCTCCTTTACCAATCTTGCCATTTATCTGTCCCTGTATCTTCTCGGATGGAAAAAAGGAACCATCAGCTATCTGATCTATCTGCTGCTTGGCCTTGTAGGTCTTCCGGTATTTCCGGATTTACCGGCGGCCCCGCAAAGCTGGCCGGTCCTACAGGCGGATACATCATCGGCTTTATCGTTATGGCTGTTATTGCCGGACTGGTAATTGACAACTGCCATAAACCTCTGATCCAGCTCGTTGGTATGATCGCAGGAACAATTGTATGCTATCTTTTCGGAACTGTATGGTTCTGCATCGTTGCAGATTCCACTTTCAAAGCAGCTCTTGGAATCTGTGTAATTCCGTTTATCCCGGCAGATCTCATAAAAATGATCATCGCCATGATCATCGGACCAATGATAAAAAAAAGAATCCGATAAGCTGAAACTCTGATACTCCAAAAAAGGCAGCAGGAAATGTTGGAAATTTCCTGCTGCCTCTTTATCGCGTTTCATTTTTCTTATCTGAGTTTTTTCTTCAGTTCCTGAATCAGTTCAAAATAATCTCTGTGCTTCATCTCCGGGAAAGCCTTAATGATTCTTCCCTGACCGAATACGGTATGGTTTGTGATAGAGTTTGACAGCTCATCAAACTGTGCCTGAAGCTCCGCTTTCTTCATCCGAAGCATTTCAGCAGATTTTTCTCTCTGAGCCACAGTCGCATCTCTGAGCTCTGCCTTAGCAAGAGCAACCTGAACTTTTCCCTCTCCCACCTTCTGTGCTGTATCAATGGTAGTTGTTGCCAGAGTATCACTGAGCTTATCGCTCACGATCCGCAGATCTGCACGTACCTTATCCAGTCGGGTAAGCTTCTTATTCAGTCCGCGGATCACAGCTACTGTTACAATAAAATCTGCCAGATACACCGCATACAGAATTGCCATAACAACCCATTCCAGTGTGGAAGGTGTATGAGAAGCCTGACGCTCCACATACTTCTGAAAAACCTTTACAACCATCACAATGGCAAGTCCCCATATCAGGGAAAACTCAAGACAGATATAGCCGTGAAAATTCAGCGGCTTATTGGAATAATCCCACCATCTTGCATGAAAGCATACATCCAGAAGCCATCCGGCAACCAGCTCTACCGCAGTTGCAAGAACGATTCCAAACAGAAAGATCATCCCCTCACTCATCTGATGTCCGCCGCTCTGAAGCGTATTAAGCAGTGCAAACACGGAAAGTACACCAAATCCGTACACCGGGCATACCGGACCGTTGAGAAATCCACGGTTTATAACCTTTCCTAAGGTTACTGCATGGAAGATAACTTCAACGACCCATCCTCCAAAAGAATAAAACAAAAAATACAGACATATCTGAAAATACGTCATCCCGCAAATCATCCTGTACTCCTCCTTTACAGCTGTCAAGATCCCGGCAGCTATTCCAGGGTCAGTACCATCACTCTGCCGGGGTGATTTTGATTATATCATATCCCTCCGACATTTACATCCTTTTATCCTGTTATTCTTCCGGAGCACTTCTTTTTTCTGCACGTGTAAAATACAGAAAGAATCCGATGTTCAGAATGATTCCCACTGTGGTAGATACCGGTGCTGCAAGTCCGATCTTTGTCAGGCTGGCATTCGGCTGGATACTCATGAAGTACGCCATTGGAAGTCGTACCAGAAGCGTCTGTACCAGGCCCTGGACCATAACCCAGATGGTCTGGTTGTTTCCGTTGAAATAGCCTATCATACTGAACAGAACAGCCGTTACCAGTGTCTCCGGAGCAAACCCCTTCAGATAATCAAAGCCCTTTTGGATAACGCCGGCATCTGTTGAAAAGAATCCTGCCAGCACATCACCCTTCAGCAGGATCAGGATAAATACCAGGCATCCCACAGACAGGCCAACTCCAATTCCCGTAAGCATGGATTTTCTCGCACGTTTCGGCTTTCCTGCTCCTACGTTCTGTGAAACAAAGGAGGCCATGGACTGCATCAGGGAGCTTGGAACCAGCATGGCAAAGTTTACGATCTTACATGCAACTCCGTAACCGGAGGATGCTTCCAGACCCAGGCGATTGACAAATGCGCACAAGGCCAGGAATGAAATCTGGGTCAGGAATTCCTGAAGTGCCAGCGGCAGTCCGATCTTTAGAAAACGTCTGCACTGGGGATTCAGCCGGAAATCTTTTTTTGTAATGGTAAACGGAAGCTTCTTCTTTATCAGCAGAACTACTGCAAATACAACACTTAAGGCCTGAGCAGAAACCGTAGCAATAGCTGCTCCTGCTGCATCCATATGTAACCCGGCTACCAGTACCAGATCTCCGATCACATTTACAATACATGCTACCAGCACAAACAGCAACGGAGATTTACTGTCACCAAGGCCACGGAAAATAGCAGACAGTAGGTTATACGCAACAATAAAGAAAATTCCGCTGCCACAAATCCGTACATAAGATGCAGTCAGCGCTACCGCTTCTTCCGGTGCCTGCATCAGCATGGAAATCGGATGTGCAAAGCCTACCATAACAATAAACAGCACGATAGAGATCATGGTAAAGACGATTGCAGCCCCACCGATAACGGAGCCGATCTGCTCCGGTCTTTTTTCTCCAAGATAACGTGCGATCAGAACTGTGATACCCATAGCAAACTGGATCACTACAAAGGTAACCAGATTCAGTACCTGACTTCCGGTGGAAACCGCTGACAGTCCGGATGTGGAACCGAATCTTCCAACTACAAGAAGATCGACCGCACCATAGGCAGCCTGCAGGATCAGCGCACCGAGTACCGGCATCATAAATGCAACCAGCTTCTTCAGGATATTTCCCTGGGTAAAATCTGCCTTATCATTTGTCATAATGTTCCCTCCTGTCACACATGATCTGATAAAATTTCCCGATGGTTCGGATCATATTGTCTGCTTCTTCTTCGGAAATCTCTGAAAGATAGGGCGCCAGACTGCTGAAATAATCCTGATCATACTTCCTGGAAAGCCTCTCTCCTTTTTCTGTTATGGAAATGTAAGTAACGCGCCCGTCATCCGGAGACGTAAGCTTCTGAAGATATCCCTTTGCCTCCATTTCTTTCACTGTTCTGGTAACACCCGGACGCGGAAGGTTCATGGCATCACTGATATCAGAGAGCCGGATATCCTTTTTTTCCCGCTGCAGAGAATGGATCACATCCAGATACTGTATGTAGGATGGCATCACCCCCTGGGGCAGTGGCGGAAGCATATCCCGGATCCGCTTTGCCTGATAAAATGCATCAAACATCCGCTTGATCTTTTCATTTGTCATAAAAAAACTCCTCATATAATTATCTTAGTTAATTACCATTGATAATTATATGAGGAATTTATGGTTTGTCAAGCATGTTTTATTTTTCTGTTACAGAGTAGCTTTCTATTACAGAGTAACTTTCTATTAATCTATGCTTCTAATGCCTCTTTCAGAGAAGCTTCACGGGGATTTGACAGTTGAATATAAAAAAAGCGGCAGAACCTCTATTTCTACAGGCTCTACCGCTTTTTGTCTGAGTTCCCCTCAAAAAATCTCTATACGTTATATCAGAACAGTCCTGTGATCTTACCGCTCTCGTCTACGTCGATCTTAGTTGCTGCCGGTACTTTCGGGAGACCTGGCATGGTCATGATCTCACCTGTCAGTGCAACAATAAATCCTGCACCTGCGGAAATCTTAAGATTTCTTACTGTTACCTCGAAATCTGTCGGAGCACCAAGCTTTGTCTGGTCGTCTGTTAAGCTGTACTGGGTCTTAGCTACACAGATCGGACAGTTGCCAAATCCAAGTGCCTCCAGCTGTTTCGCCTGCTTCTGGGCATTTGCTGTAAGAACCACCTTCTTTCCACCGTAAACCTTCTGTACGATCTGGTTCAGTTTGTCCTCGATGGAGCCTTCCAGTTCATAAGCATATGTGAAATCATTCGGCTCTTCAACAAGACGGATTACTTCCTCAGCAAGCTTGATTCCGCCTTCGCCACCTTTTGCCCATACCTCAGAAAGTGCTACATTTACGCCAAGCTCCTTGCATTTTGCTTCCACAAAATCAAGCTCTGCCTTGGTATCGGTCGGGAATGCGTTAATAGCTACCACACATGGAAGTTTGTATACATTCTTGATATTACTTACATGCTTCAGAAGGTTCGGGATACCCTTTTCAAGAGCCTCCAGGTTTTCATTGTTCAGGTCAGCCTTTGCAACGCCACCGTTGTATTTCAGGGCACGTACGGTTGCTACAATAACAACTGCACTTGGTGTAAGACCTGCCATACGGCACTTGATATCCAGGAATTTCTCAGCTCCAAGGTCAGCACCGAAGCCAGCCTCTGTGATCGCATAATCAGCAAGCTTCATAGCCATCTTTGTAGCTGTTACGGAGTTACATCCGTGAGCGATATTTGCGAATGGTCCGCCATGAACGATCGCCGGAACATGCTCCAGTGTCTGAACAAGGTTTGGTTTCAGGGCATCCTTCAGAAGTGCTGTCATAGCACCCTCTGCGTGGAGATCTCCTGCTGTTACCGGTTTCTGCTCAGCAACCTTGCCGTAAGTATATCCGATGATGATTCTGGAAAGTCTCTCCTTCAGATCTTTGATATCACTTGCCAGACAGAGAACTGCCATGATCTCAGATGCTACGGTAATGTCATATCCATCTTCACGCGGCATGCCGTTTGTTCTTCCGCCAAGTCCGTCTACTACATTACGAAGCTGACGGTCGTTCATATCCACGCAGCGTCTCCAGGTGATCTTTCTCGGGTCGATATTCAGCTCATTACCCTGGAAGATATGGTTGTCGATCATTGCTGCAAGAAGGTTGTTTGCCGCACCGATTGCATGGAAATCACCGGTAAAATGAAGGTTGATATCCTCCATCGGAACTACCTGTGCATAGCCGCCGCCTGCAGCACCACCCTTGACACCGAATACCGGTCCCAGAGATGGCTCACGAAGAGCTACCATAACGTTCTTTCCGAGTTCTGCATTCCATCTGCAAGACCTACGGTTGTCGTAGTTTTTCCCTCACCTGCCGGTGTCGGGTTGATGGCTGTCACAAGGATCAGCTTTCCGTCTTTTTTGTCTGTTTCTTTCAGAAGATTATAGTCGATCTTTGCTTTATATTTACCATACTGTTCCAGATACTTGTCATCAATACCTGCTTTCTCCGCAATCTTGGTAATTGGCTCCATTGTGCACTCCTGTGCGATCTCGATGTCACTTTTGAATCCCATAATGTTCTCCTTTCTCCGCAGCAACCGTCCGGATCTTTTTATCCCATAAAAAAGAGCAGTATTCGAATTTCTTCAAATACTGCCCAGACGGTCGACTCATCAAATCTCCGGCTCCCTTGTGGTTAGTCCCACAATTCCGTCAGTCACCGAAGACCTTATTAATTTGATGACTGAATACTAACACATTTATCAGTACTTGTCAAGAAATTATCAAATTATTTTTTTCACTTTTAAAGTGAGCTGAATCTAATTTTCTGAATCATTTCCGTTTTATGTACCAGTACAGCAAAAATTAATATTCGCTGTACTAGTTTTCTCTCCACCTTCTGCACCATAAACATACATCTATACAGAGAAGTTTTCTTACCACACTTATGAAATCAAATCTGCAAATCCTGTAGATACCAGGAATAATATCAGCATTACAACCGGCACTACATAACGGATCATAAAGCGATATAACCCTGCCCGTTTGAAGTGTTCCCCATTTCGTTCCACTTCTCCTATGATCCAGTCAGGGCCGATCACCCATCCGATCAGAATACTTGTCAAAAGTGAGATAAACGGCATCAGAAAACTGTTGCTGATATAATCCATCACATCCAGAAGCTGTCCAACGGAACCATTTGGCAGCTTAAGTTCAAAATATAGTTTGTTATAACCAAGGCAGATCAGTACCGCTGTAACAAGAGAATAGATTCCGACAGCACCACACATTTTCTTACGTGGTTTATGATAAAGTTCCATGCAGTTTGCAACCAGTGTCTCCATGACAGATACGCAGGAAGTCAGTGCCGCAAATCCCATCATCAGGAAAAATGCAATTGCCACCGGACGGCCAAATACTCCCATGGCATCAAAAACCTTTGGCAGTGAGATAAATATCAGGCTTGGGCCGGAAGCCATTCCATCCTTTCCGAGAAATACAAAAACAGCCGGTATGATCATCATTCCTGCAAGAAACGCAACGCCGGTATCAAAGATCTCAATCTGATTTGTTGCTTTATTTAAATTAACTTCATTTTTCACATAAGAACCATAAGTGATCATGATTCCCATAGATACACTTAAGGAAAAGAATAACTGGCTCATCGCATCCAGAAGGATCTCCAGGAAGCGTTTTACCGTCAGTCCATGAAAATCCGGTTTGAGGTAAACAGCCAGCCCCTGCATACCAGTGCGGACAGTTCCATCCGTATCAGTATGAGACAGTGTCAGTGAAAAAATGGCAATGATCACGATCAGAAGAATCAGCCCCGGCATAATGATCCTGGAAAATTTTCGATTCCCTTTTCCACACCACGAAATACGATCCAGGCAGTCAGGGCCAGAAAAATCAGCATAAATACAACGGGTGCAATATCTGATGTAATAAATGATGTAAAGTATCCATCTGAAGCCGCATCTTTCCCATCAGAAATAATATAAGTAAAAAAATATTTTGCAATCCATCCACCGATAACAGAATAATAGGTCATGATCAATGCCGGAACCAGAAACGTTAAATGTCCTAAAAATTTCCACTTTGGATTAAGTGCTTCAAAAGCTCTCAATGCATTTTTCTTTGTCTTTCTCCCAAGTGCTACATCCGTTGTCAACAGTACAAATCCAAAAGTCAGTACCAGTACCAGATAAACCAGCAGGAAAAGGCCTCCTCCATCTTTGGCACAGAGATATGGGAATCTCCAGATATTTCCAACTCCTACTGCACTTCCGGCTGCCGCCAGGACAAAACCTATTGAGCCGGAAAAGCTGCTTCCTTTTTCTTTCATTTCAATTTCCCCTCTTCAAGTATATATTTGATATAGTCTGAAACCTTCAGCCTAACAGCTATATCTTACCCTAAATAAAGATAAGTGCAAATGGCAGAAGTTTCTTTTTACGAAATTTTATTTCAAAAAAGTTTCTTGCCACTTTACAAAGAACCTGTTTTTCCGATATAATCGTATACAATGAAAATTAATAAGAAAAATAGATAGTATGAGGAAACAAAATGAGTGATTTTACCTGTTATGTAGGTGAACAAATAAGAAAATACCGAAAAGCCGGAAAGATGACTCTGCAGGATCTGGCAGATGCCATCCATAAAAGCCGAGCTACCATATGCAAATATGAAAACGGAGATATCTCCGTTGATATCGAAACTTTATATGAGATCAGCCAGATTCTCCAGGTATCTATGTCCCAGCTTACCACTGGTCTTCCTGAAACAGCCAGTGAACCGTCCAATGCACCGGGAAAAGGACAAAAAAGCCCATTTTTTCAGGCCCAGAGGCTATATTTTTACTTTTACGATGGACGATATCAGCGTACAAAGGATGGCATCATCGATATTTATGAAAAAAAGGGCGAATCCGGAAAATATGAAGCAACCTTAACGATCTGTTCTGTTTCTGCCAACGGAAGAAGCAGTGAGATTTTTTACACCGGAAAAGTTCTTTACAGTGATATGCTGATCCGTTTTTCCTTTGTAAATCAGTATAACCCACTGGAAGAAGATCTCCTGTACATTTTTAATCCTCTGGAGCTTCGAGATTTTACAACAGGACTTTTGTGTGGGATTTCCAGTGCGGATCTGATGCCCTGCGCATTCAAATGTGTGATCACTTTAAAACCGCAGGAGCTTACCGAAGCTTTCCGCCACCAGCTTCTTTTTACAAAAAAAGATCTGAAGCGCTGGGAACAGCTGAATATGTTACTGATAGATAATATGGAAAAGTAGTTTACTGTCTCAAAAAACGGTACATCTTATATTTTATAAGCTGTACCGTTTTCGTATTTTTCTGTATCAGGATTTTCCTGCAAACCCACACCGGATTGCCTGTGTCGGACATATCTTTTTACATCTTCCACATCGGATGCACTCTGTACTGTTGGGATCCTCAGTCGGATCGACCTCCATCTGGCAGATATTTCTGCATTTTCCACAGTGAACACATTTTTCTTTATCTACTCTGTAACGAAAAACGGAAACTTTATTAAATACCGAATAAAAAGCTCCCAGCGGACAGATATACTTACAGAATGGCCGGTATATCATAATTGATAAGATAATGGTGATCACCAGGATCGTATTTTTCCACATGTACAGCCAGCCTACTGCACTTCGCATGGATTTGTTCAGCAGCACCAGCGGGATACCTCCCTCCAGCGTTCCTGCCGGACAGATCAGCTTGCAGAAATATGGTGCTCCCTGCCCCATGATATCTACTACAAACATGGGAAGTATGATCACAAATACAAGAAAGATCACATATTTCAGTTTTCGCAGAAGCTTATCTCCACGAAATGTCCGGATCTTCTTTGGAAAAGGAATCTTGTTCAACAGATCCTGGATCAGTCCAAAGGGGCAGAGAAATCCGCACACCAGTCTTCCAAGCAACGCTCCTACAAAGATCAGAAATCCAGCTACATAATATGCCATTTTGAAGTTCCAGCTTCCGATCACAGCCTGAAGAGAACCAATGGGGCAGGCCCCTCTTGCCCGGGCAGGAATAGCAGTTCAGCCCCGGAACACATACATTTTTCAGTTTTCCGGTGTAGATCTTGCCAGTTATAAACCCTGATATGTGACTGTTTGTAAGGGCCGCCCACAATGCCTGAATCCCATGCCGCGGCCATTCATTTATTTTCATCTTCTTATTATCCAATGCCTATACACTCCATACAGATGTTGATCGCTTTTGTAAAAACTACAGATACCTCGCCCCTGCAGATTCCCAGTATCATCAGTAAATCCCCAAAAACGCCAGAGCTGGTCCGATCCACCTGGATTCTGTTATTTTCCGAATCATTTTTCCACTCTCCATAATGATCATGTTTTACTTTGAAACGTTTTTAAGCTCTTTTTCCACGATTTCCTTCCATTCGTCCAGTGTATGGCTTCCTGTATAGGTGTCGCCTACAATGTTTCCATCTTTGTCAACAAAAAATGTTTCAGGAAATGCGGAAATCCCCTGCAGACGACCGTTCATCATAGTTGCATCCGGTGTCAGGAACGGATATTCTGCTTTTGTTTTTTCCTGAAGAATGCCTGCTTTCTTTACAGCTTCCTCGTCCTGATTTCCCTTTTCATCTGTAGTATCAAGCACTACGCCTGCTACTCCAACGCCTTTATCTTTCATTTCTTTATAGAGCTCCTGAAGTTCCGGAATCTCTTTTACACATGGTGAGCACCAGGTTGTAAAAACATTTACCAGCGTCAGGTCATAGTCACTGAACACTTTTTCTGTATATGTTTTTCCATCTATTCCTGTTGTTTCAAATTTTCCTACAGATTTTACATCCTCCGGGTTGCTGCTGGTATCCTGTGGCTGATCAAACACGGAAATATTCTGATACGGTGTCATTTCCGTAATATCGGTTTTGATCTTTTCCAGCTCCTTTGTCAGCTTTTCATCTGCATCTTTGTTGGTGCTCAGATAATATTTGTATTTCCCGTCACTGCTGCTTCCAAGCTCTTTATGCTCTGTACAGCCGGTGATCTCATCCAGCTTTTTCTGTGAAGCTTCGTCATAAACGCCAATTGTACCGATTCTGTCCAGACCTGCCACCCAGTCGTCATATCCTGTTCCCATCTTCTGTATTTCGGCATTTTTCTGTTCCTCTGTCATTTTGCTCCAGCTTACGTAGGCATATGTCACTGCATTGGTCTGATTCTCAAAATCTTCCGTGGTAAGCATTGCAATGCTCTGGTCCTTGATCTGCTTTAACAGCTCCTTCGAAAGTGAAAGCTTCAGTCCCAGAAACGGATATTCATAAGAATCCTGTGCCTTGCAGGTTACGTCGGAAGGCTTAAATGTACCTGCTACCAGATCTGATGAAACTGCCTCTCCATCCATCATCATTGCCGCTCCGGGATCTGCTGTTTCCGTGCTTTCCGCCGCTGTTACCGGCACGCTTCCAAATGCAGATATTCCTAATACCGCAGCTGCCATAAGTGCTGTTATTTTCTGTGTTCTTAATTTCATTTGTTTATATTCTCCCTTCTGATATCACCGGCCCATATCCGGAACCAGCATATATTTTA
>ENA-OQDM01000676-OQDM01000676.1-human-gut-metagenome-genome-assembly--contig:-NODE-676-length-18268-cov-1.949341_pt1 | contig 18268 bp, 15 predicted proteins | sample MGYA00242772_ERZ504605 | MGnify/ENA primary metagenome ERZ504605 (study PRJEB26092, sample SAMD00036348) | human gut metagenome | host: Homo sapiens | study: EMG produced TPA metagenomics assembly of... | reverse complement strand
CAAGTCCGGATCGCTCCTGATCCTCGATCTCATCAAGGTTTAAACCGATCTCCCCGAGTGCCTCTTTTACCTCTTTGTACATTTTTAAATTGATCATGTTGTTGCCAAGCGCACGGCCCATCAAAAATTCCATGGACATGTAGTAAACCATCTTTGGATCCTGTTTGTCAAACGCTTTCTGTGTGGCAAGCCAGTCATCAATAATGACATCTTTTACCGTGTAGGAAACTGCCTGAAAAATCTCCTGTTGTGACGCCTCATCTAACGTTTTGCGGTAAAGATTCTTTACATTTTCTTTTACATCCTCAATAAACGCTTCTTTGTTGAAAACATTTTCCTTCATCTAGTTTTCTCCTTTTTTGACTCCAAGCAATACTTTTTCCCCATTGATGTTCCATTCCTTGCAGTAAATTCTGTTTTCTCCGGAGTCAAAAGAATCAGCTTCTGCTACAACTTCAGTACCTAAAACATCACCCATGATGTCATTTCCGTACTTATTAAAGATGTCGGCTACTTTTTCATCTGCATGATAGTAAATGGAAATTTTATCCATAACCTCAAATCCGGCTTCCTTACGCATGGTCTGGATCTTGCTGATCAGCTCACGGACAAATCCTTCCTCTACCAGTTCAAGTGTCAGGTTCGTATCAAGCACAACTGTTACCGTATTATCTCCTTCCGTCACATAACCTTCCATCTGTGTCATCGTGATCAGAAGGTCTTCCTCGGAAAGTTTTACATCATCACTGACAGAAGGCAGCGCAAGCACGCCGTTTGCCTTTAATTCTGCCATTGCCTTATTTCCGTCTAACTCTGCAAGTGCTTTCTGGATCTGTCCTAAGAACTTGCCATATTTCGGTCCGACAGTACGAAGCTGTGGTTTGAAAGTATAGCTTGTATATGCACTGACATCCTCTGTGAAGTTTACTTTCTTCACATTTAACTCATCCTCGATGATCTCCACAAAATATTCTGGCAGTACATTCGGTGCTTTGACATACATATTTCCGATTGGCTGACGATTCTTGATATTTGCAGAGTTACGGCACGCACGACCCATAACAACGATCTTTAAGACCTCATCCATATTTTTCTCTAAATCTTTGTCGATCCAGCTTTCATTGACTGCCGGGAAATCGCACAGATGGATACTCTCCGGTGCCTCTGTATTGATGGAACGCACCAGATTCTGATAAATCTCCTCTGTCATGAACGGGATCATAGGAGCTGCTGCCTTACAGATCTCAACAAGTGCAGTATAAAGTGTCATGTAAGCATTGATCTTATCCTGCTCCATGCCCTTTGCCCAGAAACGGTCACGGCTTCTTCTGACATACCAGTTACTCATGTCATCCACGAACTCATCGAGTACCTTTGCTGCCTCCGGGATGCGGTAATTTGCAAGGTTCTCATCTGTTCCTTTGATCGCAGAATTCAGTTTGGATAACAGCCATTTATCCATAACGGATAATTTCTCATAATCTAAAGTATATTTCGTTGCGTCAAACTGGTCAATATTTGCATACAGTACAAAAAATGCATAAGTATTCCACAGAGTACCCATGAATTTGCGCTGTCCTTCCTGTACCAGCTTACCGCTGAAACGTTTCGGGATCCACGGTGCACTGCTTGTATAGAAATACCAGCGGATCGCATCTGCGCCATAAGTCTCTAATGCATCAAACGGATCTACTGCATTTCCTTTGGACTTACTCATCTTCTGTCCGTTCTCATCCTGTACATGGCCAAGAACGATAACGTTCTCGTAAGGCGCTTTGTTAAATAACAGTGTAGATTCTGCCATCAGGGAGTAGAACCATCCTCTTGTCTGGTCAACTGCCTCAGAGATAAACTTCGCCGGGAACTGTTTTTCAAATACATCTTTGTTCTCAAATGGATAGTGATGCTGTGCAAATGGCATTGCTCCGGAATCGAACCAGCAGTCGATTACTTCCGGTACACGATGCATTTCTTTTCCACAATCCGGACATTTGAATGTAACTGCATCGATATACGGACGATGAAGTTCTACTTTGGCATCATTTGGATTACCGCTTCTCTCCGCGAGTTCTGCGCGGCTTCCGATACACTCCTGATGACCACACTCACACTCCCATACCGGAAGTGGTGTTCCCCAGTAACGGTTACGGGAGATACCCCAGTCCTGGATATTCTCAAGCCAGTCACCGAAACGTCCTTTTCCGATAGAATCCGGGATCCAGTTTACAGTATTGTTGTTGCGGATCAGGTCATCTTTGACTGCAGTCATTTTGATAAACCAGGATTCTCTTGCGTAGTAGATGAGCGGTGTGTCACATCTCCAGCAGTGCGGATATTCATGCTCGAACTTCGGAGCATCGAATAACAGTCCCTTTTCATCGAGATCTTTTAATACCATAGGATCTGCTTTCTTTACAAAAACACCGGCATATGGTGTCTCTTTGGTCAGCTCACCTTTTCCGTCTACAAGCTGTACGAATGGAAGGTCATATTTTCTTCCGACAGCGGCATCATCTTCACCGAATGCAGGTGCGATATGAACGATACCGGTACCGTCTGTCATGGTTACATAGGTGTCACATACAATGTAATGCGCTTTTTTGTGCTGTTTTTCAATGATCTCTTTTGCACAGTCAAATAACGGCTCATACTCTTTGTACTCTAAATCGCTTCCTTTATAAGTCTCTAATACTTCGTATGCCTTTGTTCCCTCTGGTGCATCCTTGTCAAGCAGTTTGCCAAGTACCGTGTCAAGCAGTGCCTCTGCCATATAATAGGTATATCCGTCAACCGCTTTTACTTTGCAGTAAGTCTCTTCCGGGTTCACACAGAGTGCGACGTTAGACGGCAGTGTCCAAGGAGTTGTAGTCCATGCAAGGAAATATGCATCCTCTCCAATTACTTAAAACGTGCAACTGCAGAGCGCTCTTTGACCGTCTTATAACCCTGCGCAACCTCCTGAGAAGATAACGGGGTACCGCAGCGTGGGCAGTAAGGAACGATTTTGAATCCTTTGTATAAAAGGTTTTTATTCCAGATTTCTTTTAATGCCCACCACTCGGACTCAATAAAATTGTCATCGTAAGTAACATATGGATTGTCCATATCAGCCCAGAAACCAACGGTCTTTGAGAAATCTTCCCACATTCCTTTGTATTTCCATACGGATTCCTTACATTTTTTGATGAAAGGCTCCATACCGTATTCTTCGATCTGCTCTTTTCCGTTTAAGCCAAGAAGTTTCTCAACCTCAAGTTCTACCGGGAGTCCATGTGTATCCCAGCCGGCTTTACGCGGAACGAATTTTCCTTTCATGGTCTGGTATCTCGGAATCATATCTTTGATCGTACGGGTCTCCACATGTCCGATGTGCGGCTTGCCGTTTGCAGTTGGCGGGCCGTCATAAAAGGTGTAGGTCTCTCCTTCCTTGCGGTGTTCCATGCTCTTCTTAAAGATGTCATTGTCATTCCAGAACTTCTCGATCTGTTTTTCTCTGTCTACGAAATTCAGATTCGCATCAACTTTCTTATACATTGTTAACCTCCATTGATTTAATAAAGAGTCGCTCGCGACTCTTTCGCGCCCGAGCGGTGCTGTTTACAGCAAACTTCTTCTCCGCGAAGTGCGCATCCCGCCCGGAGGGCTTTTTAATTCATAGGACGTAATTTCCTATGAATTAAAAAACCCTCGTCCTGTATATAGGACGAGGGCTTAATTACTTCGTGATACCACCTGATATACAAATGTACACGGAACTAATAAACTCCGGATACACGTTCCCTGTAACGCAGGAAATGCGTCAGCGCTTACTCTGTCACGGAAAATCCCAGTCGTGATCTGCCTTGACCATTTCAGACTGCGGCTTGGAAGTGATTTTCATTCAGCAGATACTCGCACCGGTTTCCACCTGCTCCGGCTCTCTGTTGCTTTTCCTGATGAACTACTGTCTTCGTCATTGCCTTTTGCCAAAAATCTAATCTTTAGTATAGACTCGGAAAGTGAGAATGTCAAGAGGGCTTCATGCTTTTCACAGAGCACGTTTTTTCACATCTGCGATCACGTTTAAAAACCGCTCCTTCATCTGTGCCTCTAACAGTTTTACATCCATGTCACTGCCCGTACACGGCACAAATCCTCCAGCCATCGATGCGTGGCCGCCGCCATTGCCAATTCCTTTCAGTGCCTCCGCCACAATCTTTCCTGCATCGAGCATACTCTTTTCACTGCGCACGGAAAGTTTGATTCCATCTGACTTTCTCGAATACACGACGGAAAATGACACTTCTTTTAAAGCAAGCATGAAATCGGATATATTTGCAATGACCGGACAATCCTTACCAGTATTGCAGAAACTGATGTCATCATATACTTCAATACTTGAAATCGCACTCGAATATGCCATCAGATCATCAAAACACAGATTACTGTTTTCTAACATATGGATGACCTCATAATCACATTCATCAAACATCCGGTAGAGCATCTCAATATCGAGTTTTGACACTCCACGGCTCAGATTATTGGTATCGATCCGTACACCGTATGTCAGAGTCGTGGCGATTCTTCTATCCATCGGGATATTATTTTCAAAGAAATACTGTGCAACGATCGTCGCACATGCTCCCCACTTTCGGCCGGATGTCTTTAAACCGGTATGGAAACTTTTCATTTTCCGGATGATGATCGATGCAGATGATCTCGTCCCCCGTAATGTCAACGATGTTTGAATTACCCTTTTGTGCATCCACAAGGATCACTTCATCCTCATCTGTCAAAATGGTACTAAGATCCTCCACATTCAAAAGTTCGATCTCCATCAGTTCACGCAGCTTGTCGGTACTGTAACGGTCTATTTTTCCTTTATAACAGATCGTGGAAGAAATTCCATTGTGCTTTAACAGCTCCTGGATCCCAAGCGCACTCGCAATGGCATCCGGGTCAGGGAAATTATGCGTCTGGATATACACATGCTTCCGGTTGATCTGTTTTAGTAGTTCTTGTAATTTTGTCATATTAATCCTCTAAAATATGTTTCTGCCACCCGTTTTGTCACAAGTTCTGAAAATGACTGTATTTTATGCTGTGCTTCCGGTACGATTCCAAAACCGTATGCGGCATGAATAAATCCAACGCCAGCTTTTCTGCTGGCATCATAATCTCCCTGGATATCACCCACATAGACTGCTTCTTCTAAATGGTTCCGGTCTGCAAGCAGTCTGATATTGTCCCCTTTCTGTAAAAGATTATTTCCGTAACATTCGATATCGGAAAATAATCCCAGAAATGATAATGATCCAAAAATGCCTCAATGTAACCTTTCTGGCAGTTGCTTACAATGTAAAGTTCATATGTCTTTTTTAATTCTTTGAATGTATCCTCAAGATCCGGATAAAGCACTCCGCCATGTTCTCTTAAATAATCGTTCTCGATCCTGCAGCACTCCGCTAAAAGTGTCTCCTGCTCTTTCTCAGAAATTTCCGGGAATAACAGTTTTGCGATCACATCCATGGTCTTTCCCATAACACCCTTGATATCGGCTTCTGTGAGTGCCTTATTTAACCTTCCATCCTGACGGATCGCTTCATTCCAGGATTCTGCCACATTGGCGGCTGAATCCCAAAGTGTGCCATCCATATCAAAAATAATTCCCTGTTTTTTCATATAAGTCCCCATTCCTGCGTGTAAAAATTCTCATTTTTCACACGATTCTGCTTCATTTATTTTAAATCGTAAACGCTGGCATATTTTTTTTCAAAATAACGCACCAATGGCTCTGCTGATACTTCTTTTCCACACACATTTGCAATCACTTCTTTTGGTGTGCGTGTGCTGCCATACCAGTGGATCTTTTCATTCAGCCACTTTGTGATTTCTTTGATTCTGCCCTCTTTTAAGATCTCATCTACCGGCCCTAACTCTTTTTCAAGCTCCTCTAAGTACATGCCGTCATAGATACTTCCTAACAGATAGCTTGGAAAATAGCCGAAGGAACCATCTGACCAGTGCATATCCTGTAAGATTCCCTCCGCATCATTTGCCGGAGTGATATCTAAATATTCCTTCATTTTCTGATTCCAGAGTTCCGGAAGTTTCGCAACCGGTACATTGTCACGAAAGATTGCCTTCTCCATTTCATAACGCAATATAATATGGAAGCAATAGGTCACCTCATCTGCCTCGGTACGGATCAGGCTGTTTCTGACATGATTGATCTCACGGTAAAACTCATCCAGCGAAATGTCCTTCATCTGCGGCATCAGCTCCTGCACTTTCTCATAGACAGGAATCCAGAAATTCTTATTGCGCCCTAAAATATTCTCATAAAAACGGGATTGGCTCTCATGCACGCCCATATAACGGCAGCTTCCTGCAGCCGTGTTGTCATATTCCGGATTGACATTCTGTTCAAAAATCGCATGACCACCCTCATGGATAGCCGAAAACATGGCAGAAATCGGATCATGTTCATAATAATGATTTGTCACCCGGACATCCTTGGAAGAAAAATTCAGTGTAAAAGGATGCTCTGTCTCTCCTACTGCACCGGCATCTTTGGAAAATCCGATGTAGGAAAGCAAAAGATCCTGCACTTTTCTCTGATCATCCGGATCAAAATAAGCATGGAATTTTGTATCATCCGGCTGTTTTGCGGCAAGTATTTTTTTCACAAGCGGAATCAGCGCTTCCTTTAGTTCACCAAACAGACGGTCAATCGTTGCAGAATCCATTCCCTCTTCATATTTATCTAACAATACATCATAAACTTCTTTGCCCGGATCTGTGTAACCTGCCATTTCTTTGGTAAGTGCAATCATTTTCTCCAGATGCGGTGCAAAAATGGAAAAGTCAGATGCATTTTTTGCATCTTCCCATGCATTTCCGGATTCTGCCTGCTCACGGACCATCACTTCATAACGGTCTTTTGGAATCCGTCTGTCTTTTCCATATCGCGCTGCATGCGTGTCACGATAAATTTCATGGTATCTGACAGCTGTGCAAATTCTTCCGGTGTCTTTAAGGTCTCTAACATGCCGTAAAGTTCATCCGAAGTCGACATCGCAAAGCTCTCGGTTGAAAAATAAGTCAGTGCATCGATATGTCCTGCCTGCCCCAGTTTGGGTGCACAGGTTCTCATGTCCCAGTAAAGAAGCGTATTGATATGTTCATATTTTTTCATTTTATCGAGATACTGCTCGAATTGTTCTAATGTTTTACTCATAGTCGTCCTCCATTTTCAGAACGACGCCGGTCTGGCGTGTTACATTCCGTTCTTTCTGTTCCATATTAACACAGGACACCTGACCTGTCACTTATTTTTAGTATAACCAAAAACACCACGAACATGCGATTTTGCATGTCCATGGTGTTTTTCATAACAATCAGTCTGCCCGTAGTGCGTGCAATCTGTTTTTTCATCGGAAACCCTGACGCAACTACTTATTTTACCTCTACTGTCCAGCCATATTTATCCGGCAGTCTGCCCCACTGGATTCCGGTTAAGGTATCATATAATTTCTGTGTCAGTTCACCGATCTTGAAATCGTTGATCGTTACAACATCATCTTTGTAGCGGAGTTCTCCGACAGGGGAGATAACTGCTGCAGTACCTGTTCCGAATACTTCCTCAAGTGTGCCATCATGTCCGGCTTTCATCAGATCATCTACGGAAAGTCTGGTCTCATTTACTTTATAACCCCAGTCTCTTAACAGATGGATCATGGAATCTCTTGTGACACCCGGAAGAACAGTTCCCTCGATCGGTGCTGTGTAAATCTCGCCTGCGATCTTGAACATGATGTTCATGGTTCCAACTTCCTCTACATATTTACGATGTTCACCATCTAACCAGAGTACCTGGGAATATCCCATCTTCTCTGCTTTAACCTGTCCTAAAATAGAACCTGCGTAGTTACCACCGCATTTTGTAAATCCGGTACCACCTTTTACGGCACGAACCAGTTCATCCTCAACTAAGATCTTAACCGGGTTGATTCCCTCTGCGTAGTAAGCGCCAACCGGGCAGCAGATAATCATAAACTTATAAGCAGATGCCATATGTACGCCGAGTGCAGCTTCTGTTGCAAACATAAACGGACGGATGTAAAGAGATGTCTCCGGCTCTGATGGAACCCAGTCCTCTTCTACCTTTACCAGTGCTTTTACCGCCTCAACAAACATATCAACCGGGAGCTCCGGCATGCAGAGTCTTGCGTTAGAGTTGATCATTCTCTTTGCGTTCATCTCCGGACGGAATAACTGGATCTTACCCTCTGCAGTACGGTATGCTTTCATACCCTCGAATGTTTCCTGTGCATAATGTAACGTTACACATGCCGGATCCATGGTGATCGGTCCTTCCGGAACGATTCTTGCATCTTTCCAGCCCTCTTCCTTTGTCCAATCCATAACAAACATATAGTCTGTCATATATTTTCCAAATCCAAGATGTTTCTGATCTGGTTTTTCCTTTAAATGTTCTCTTTTTTCAAATCTGATATCCATAACATATGCCTCCGACTCTCTATCGTTTTTTTCTGACCCTCATTATGATACTTTCTTTTTTGAGTGTCAAGATTATTCCAAAGGCTTATATTCATCATTACTTAAACTCATAATAATATTTATTTTTTATAATCATGCGTTATGATGCTGTCATAAAATCATCCCGTAATTTTTGCCTTTGAAATGTACTAGTTCTGCTCTGCAATTACCTTTTTTAAAGGAATCCAGATAATAAATGCCAGCACACTTCCGATTACTGCTGTGATAAGCTGTGTCACGGAAAATGTTGTCTGGAACACTGCCATCTTTGGAACCATTGCTTCCGGAAGCAGGGACGGAATCAGAACCAGTGCAATCACGACTCCCATAAATAATGCCTTTACAATGCTGCCGGCTGCCATACCTGCGATCAGACCTGCATTGCCTTTGATTTTCTTTGCAATCAGACTAACTGCAACTACAAGAATGATATTTCCGATCATAACGCATGGGATGATCGCCGGGATCGCTGACATGATCGGGCTTCCTGTAATCAGGAATGATGTGACCGGTGTGATCACAGATAAAATAATTCCGCATGCCATTCCTGCACCCAGTGCCGCAATGATCAGACATGCATTGATGATCGGTCCTGTGATGTACACACTTGTGTTTTTAAAGAACTGGCTCACGATACAGATTGCCAGTAACACTGCTGTTGTTGTGATTTGTTTCGTTGTGATTTTCATAAATCCTCCTTGTTTTGCGGAGCAAAATGCGACTGCCTTTGCAGGAGCAGAGGATTTTCCTCCTTTGTTTTCCGAAGGAAAATGCGAGCCCGCTGGCGAGCAAAGGATTTTCCTCCTTTGTTTTGTACAATTTTCGCAACCATCATAGTACAACACTTATGAAAAGTCAATTTTCCGTACACGGCTCACTCTGCCCCCGCAAACAACCGCAATTTTCTCTTGTCATTTAAACCAGGGAATTTTATAATAAAACCAACATATAAATATTTCGTATAAATATAAGGAGATTACGTTATGCATACATTTCAACCTATGACAGCAGATATGATGGAATTTGATCCATTTACAAAGATTGGAAAAGAATGGGCGCTGCTCACCGCAGGTTCCAAAGAAAAAGCAAACACCATGACCATAAGCTGGGGCGGTGTCGGTGTCTTATGGGGCAAAAACGTTGCCTTTGTATTTGTCCGCGACTCCAGATACACCAAAGAACTGATCGACAAAAATGAATTCTTTTCTCTCAGCTTTTTATCTGAAAAATACCGTGATGCATTAAATTACTGTGGAAGCCACTCCGGCCGCGACGAAAACGATAAGATCTCAGCAGCCGGTTTAACCCTTACCTCCCGCCACAGCATTCCGTTCATCGATGAGGGAAATATGATCCTGCTGTGTGAGAAAATGTCCGCAACGCGACTGACTGAGGATTCCTTCCTGATGCCAGAGATTGCGCAAAAATGGTATGCAGATCATGATATGCACACGATGTATATTGCGGAGATCATTGATATTCTGGCAAGATAAGAAAAACAGGCAGGTGGGAGTTCATATACGAAAACTCCTGCCTGCCCGTTTTATGTTTTTCAGATATATAATCTCTTAATCATTTTTTGTTCCATACATTCTAAAATACTCATCCGCCTGCTGCATAGATATGTTTAATTTATCCTGCAATCTTTTTATAATACCCTTTTTCGGTATGTTCATTTCGAGACACATTTCTATCATTCCCTCTGCTTTGCCACGAACTTCTCCACGCGCTTCGCTCTCCGCAATTAATTCTTCAATCGCCTGACACATCTCTATCCCCTCCTTTTCCTCTGATATCTTAATTGGTGTCTTCGTGATAGTTTTTATAACTCTGGCTGCATTCATTTCTATACTTTTATGGGTATCTGTCCTCAAAAAATCCAGCAGTTTTTCTTTATTATTAGAGTACTTGATATATCCCATAACCTCTCTCATACTTGTTGAAAATTTGTTCAGTTCTTCTTCCGTAAGTTTTGCCGGATCGATCAGGTGTATCCTGTAGTTCTCCACATAACTTAAAATTTCCATATCCCTTATCGGCATCATTTCATGTAAAGATAACGGTCCGTCCCATTCCTCTGCCCCAAAATGAATCACAAGTGTGATAACTGGTTTAATGTGATCTTCCTTTAAAAATCCCGATAAATATTCTCCACCGGTTTTTCCTGAATAATCTTTTTGGCTCCGTCGGTGCCCTGCCGCTATATCTGACACTTGTTTTCCATATTGTAAGGCATAGATAGCGTTTCTGACCGGCATTGCATAATGGACATCTGTCTGATTCTCAACCCCTAATAAAACATACGACATCTTTTCATCCTGTTTGATGACTGCTGCTTTTAAAACATCACGGTATTTTTGCAGTGCATCTTTTTTACCCACTGCCGATGTAGCAGTGTCAACCTCTGTAAGTCCTGCCGGATCGATCACCTTTTTTCCACCATAGATAAGATAATTAAACACATCTGCAAATATAGCATTCTCCCGCATATACTCTTTTGTTACAATATCAACCGTCCCCATTCATTTCTCCTCCTTTGTTTAATCCGGGAGCAATTCGTGGTTTTCAAGAATTCTCCCTGCTTATATGTGTGAATGATAAAAGCATTGGAAATTCTTAAGTTGAATGTATAACTTTTTATACATTTTTCACTATGATAAAAGAATGGTCTATAACCATGTAGATGATTTCAGAATATCATGCTTTGTCTGGATTTTAGCATACTGTTCTTATAATGTCATTAAAAAGCCGATATTCCAATGATATTTGTAAGTTTTGCACAAAAAATCCAGTGTATAAAAACAGATATAACATACACACACCTTGCTTTTTTCAAAAATCAATGCTACAATATTTTCTGAGTTTTGTTCTAAAAAGTAAATATATGGAGGATTATTTATGAGCCCAGTTACTATTGTATTGCTGGTTATCTTAGCCGTATTATCATCGGACTGATTGTCCTTTATTTTCTCGGAAAGAAAGCACAGAAAAAGAAAGCTGAACAGGATGAGCAGCTTGCCGCTGCCGCACAGACCGTATCCATGCTGGTTATAGATAAGAAGCGAATGCGCATTACCGAATCCGGTCTTCCACAGGTTGTGATCGACCAGACACCAAAGATGATGCGCCGTACCAAACTTCCAATCGTAAAAGCAAAGGTTGGACCGAAAGTTATGTCTTTGATCGCAGATGAATCTGTATTTGATTACATACCGGTCAAAAAAGAAGTGAAAGCTACCGTGAGTGGTATCTATATCACAAAAGTTACCGGTGTACGCGGACCTCTTGAAAACCGGAAGGTAAAAAGAGCTGGAGGACCAAATTAAAAGAAAAAGCAAATCGCGCAAATAAAGAACTCGAAAAAGAAAAAGCTGAACTTGAAAAAGAGAAAAGTAAGAAAAAGAAAAAATAAGTGATGAAACCTGAAAATACCGCAAATGTGAAAATCGCATTTGCGGTATTTTTATCATGAACTACAGTACCCAGCCTGCCGCCTGCATCTGTGTCTCCACCATATGGTGATAGATTCCATCTTTTCCGGACAGCTCATCAGGTGTGCCTTCCTCTGCAACCACACCGTCTTTTAACACAACGATCTTATCTGCGTTTGCAACCGTTCGCATCCGGTGCGCAATGATAAGAACTGTCTTATTCCGGATCAGTTTTGACAATGCCTCCTGGATCAGTGTCTCATTATCTACATCCAGTGATGCGGTCGCCTCATCTAATAAGATAATCGGTGCATCCTTTAAAAACGCCCTTGCGATCGAGATTCTCTGACGTTCTCCGCCAGAGAGTTCTGATCCGTTTTCACCAATCATCGTCTGCCAGCCGTCCGGCAGCTTTTGGGCAAATTCATCACAGTGTGCTAACTTGGCAGCGACAATGACTTCCTCATCCGTCGCATCCTGTCTGCCGATACGGATATTTTCCATAATCGTATTATTAAAAAGTGTGACGTCCTGAAATACAATGGAATACAGTGACATCAGAGTTTCCGGATTGATCTTTGAAATGTCCATGCCTCCAACTGTGATCTTTCCATTTTCAATGTCCCAGAATCTAGCCGCAAGTCTTGATACGGTCGTCTTTCCACCGCCGGATGGTCCGATCAGTGCCGTCACCTCACCCTGTTTTGCAGTAAATGTTACATCCTTTAATACAGACTCCTTTCTGTCGTAAGAAAATCTCACATTTGAAAATGTAATATCATATCCTTTATGGCTTAACTGATCTGTTCCTGTCTGAATTTCATGGGAGAGGATCTCGTCTAAACGTTCGCTCTGTATATTTGCGCTGATCATTGCCGCTAAATTCTGCAGGGAAATCTGCATCGGATCATAGATTCTTGATACAACAAGCAAAAACATGAAAAATGTCAGTACATCGATACTTCCCTTTGCAAGAAGGATTCCCCCTGTCAGGGCAACCGTTGCAATACCAAGTTTTAAGATCATCTGGCACTTGCGACAAATACCGCCATGCCAAGTTCTGTCACGATCGCATGTTTCTCGACCGCTTTAATTTTTTTATCCAGACCTTTCATATAATCATCCTGTGCATTGTTGGCGCGGAGATCACGGACCGTCTCAAGTCCTTCCTGAATCCCGTCGGCACAGTCCATTTTCAATTTCATCTGTTTTCTGCTCAGACTGTTTTGTACTTTACCGGAACAGCCAACGATCAGAAATGAAACCGGAAGCACCCACAGCGCCGCTAAAGCCATTCTCCAGTCAAAGAAAAAGAGACTTAATGCCACGAGTGCCGTAGAAATACATGCTCCGATCAGTTCCGGTATCACATGGGAAGAAACCGTCTCCATCGTCGCACAGTCCGCCATGATCGTGCTGGTCAGATCCGACAGATCTTTTTTGCCAAAGAACGAGAGTGGTATTTTTCTCAGTTTTTCCGCGAGTGTGATGCGTCTGACACCACTCTCCACATAAGTTGCAAAAAATGTTGCATTATACTGGATATAGGTAGTAATTGCGATCAATGCCAGACAGATCAGGCTGCCTGCAAGATAAAACCCGCCTCTTCCACCAAGTGTTCCTCCCATATAATCCTTTACCAGAAAATAAAGCATTCCTACCGGAAACATCAGCACAATATCCGATATCGTGACGGAAACAAATGCTTTTATCATATCCTTCGCACCCTGCTCTGAAAGTGCATATTTATGCTGTATTTTTTCTTTGAATGACATTTTTTATTCCCCCACTTTCCAACGAACCGATTTATTGTATGCATCCCCCATATGAGCATACAGTTTCTGTGCTTCTGACAGTTCTTTATGCGTTCCTGACTCCACGATCTCTCCGTCCTTTAACACGCAGATCCGGTCGGCATCCACAACGGAGGACAGACGATGTGCGATCATAATGACCGTTTTTCCTGTGGATAATTTTGAAAATGCCTGCTGCACCTTCGCCTCATTGTCCGGATCAGCAAATGCGGTCGCCTCATCTAAGATCAGGATTGGCGCATTTTTTAACATTGCCCTCGCAATCGAAAGACGCTGTGCTTCACCGCCGGACACATAAGTTCCCTTTGCTCCGATCACCGTATCAATACTATCCGGCAATTTTTCGATAATATCTTCGCACTGTGCATTCTTTAATGCTTCCATAACTTCCTCTCTCGTCGCATCTTTCCTGCCCATGCGGACATTTTCATAAACAGACATCTTCAAAAGTTTACTGTCCTGAAATACAAATGACACCATATCCATAAGCTGTTTCGACGGGATATCACGCACATCCACGCCACCGATCCTGATCTTCCCTTCTGTTGCATCAAAGAAACGTGCGATCAGGCTTGCAAGTGTCGACTTTCCACCACCGGACGGCCCGACAAATGCGACATGTTCGCCCTCTCGGATCTTAAGATTGATGTTATGTAATGCATCTTTTGCGGCATCCTCATAACGGAAAGACACATTTTCAAAAGTAATGGACATATCTTTCGGATCCGCTTTTCCTGCTGCCTCTGTGAGCGGCTTCTTTTCTAAAATACTGTCGATCCTGGTCAGCGCATCCTCAACGATCATCTGGTTTTCACTTGCATACATGATTTTATTTAAAGTGACTGTAATGATCGGAGTGATGATAATATAGAACATCAGATTTAATAAGAACGTGTCGCTCTCCCCGCCTCTGACCACATAAAAAGTAACTGCGATCAGAACAGCAAATGCCGCATTGATGATCGTCGTATAAAAGGTCATCGGAAGTCTTAATTCTTTTGTGTAAGCGATTGTCCATTTTTCATATTTCTTTATCGAGTCGCGAAAACGCTTGAATGAAAATACCGACTGTCCAAATGTTTTTACGACCGGAATGCCGCGGACATATTCCACGGCCTCACTCGACATTTCTTCAAGTGCATTCTGGTACTCTGTCATTTTATCTTTCATGCGCTGCCCGGTCATGCTGCCCATAATTAAAAATGCTGCCACTACCGGGATCAGACTTAGCAGTCCAAGCCGCCAGTCAAACATCAGGAGCAAAACCAGAAGACCGACCGGCGTTGCAATGGCGCCCGCCTGATCCGGTAACTGATGTGCAAGATAGGTCTCTGTCGCTTCACTCGACTCGTTGACAATCTTACGGATCTTACCGCTTCCGTCACTGTCCATAAATCCCATCGGTAATGTCATGATATGGTGCATCAGCTGTGAACGTATCCCTGCCTGCACATGAAACGCAGACAAATGGGAACAAAGCAGTCCGCAAATGTAAAGAAACATGGATAGAATTGCAAAACCGACTGCATGCCACCCATAATTTGCAAGATTCCCTGCATTTTCATAATGAGGCGCCACATCTAAAATTTCCTTTATCACTCTCCAGATATAATAAAACGGTACCAGCGCAATCCAGGCACTGACCACAGAAAATATCCACGAGAGGATCGTCAGATATTTATAATTCCCGGCATATTCAAAAAGCCTTGCCAAAGAACTTTGTTTTTTTAACTTCGCATCACTTTCCATCTCAAAGACTCCCTTTCCATTTTTAGTTTTTGTTATACATCACTACTTGAAATTAGTTTTCGCTAACCAATGATTTTTTTTAGAAGGCTGTCATCCTGTTACCAGAAATGTACAGCCCATCTCTTACTCCCATTTCAGAATTGCATTCCAGCCTCCATAATGGTATTTTTCAAGCATATCCATATAACGGAGTGCCTTCTCCTTCGTCATTTTATGGCGTACCACCTCAAACATACTCTCAAATAATGCCCTCGTCATGATATGGATAAAATCCTCGGTGATCACCTCGCCATCTTCTGTCCGGTAATGAATGACGTCCATATACTTATAAGTATATTCTGTCTCGATCTCGACAAGCCGTTCCACAAAATCCTGAAACTTTGTTCCGTAGGAAGCATCCAACAAAAGCTCAAACACTTCAAAATTGTCGTAAATATAATCGATCATCTCCACCATGCCGGATGACACATAATGCTTCATCTCTTTCGGCTGCTGTTCTTCCTCAAGCCCGTGAAATGTCTCCTGCGTATGTAAAAACATCTGCACCAGATGATCCGCCGCCGGTTCCACAATCGCGGAAAATAATCCTTCCTTGTCTTTAAACCGCGAATAGATGGATCCGGTCGTTGTTCCTGCCTTTTCGGCGATCGTCCGCAGAGATGCGTCGGAATATCCTTTTTGCAGGAACTCTTCCTTCGCACAGGCTATGATTTTTTCTGAAACTCCTTCTACTTGTTTTGTCACTGGTTCCTCCACTCATTTATAACAGTGTTATATAACGCTGTTATAAATATAAACATTTCTGTTTTGTTTGTCAATATGTGAATCCTATTCCTATTTAAAATACAACAAAAAAAGCATGCTCTGCAATTCTTTTGAATCGTAAAACATGCTTTTTATATGTGCTTATTTCGTTTTTCACATACTATTTTTTACGCTTTCGCTTCCCCTTCCGGGAAAATGATCTTATTGACAAAGAAAAATACGACCATTGAAACTCCGCCGTTTAACACGGTCGTTCCTATATTGTACAGCCAGTCCGGCACGAACATACCGGCTACTGCTACCCAGATACAGTTGATGGAGTTTACGATACAGGTCACGATGCAGAATGCGATCAGATACCAGAATGCCTGATACCAGATATTTCCTTTGCTGCGGAACACGAAAGTTCTCTGGATCGGGAAATTGATGCATTCTCCAATCACCATGGCAACCATGTATGCACAAAAATATGGAAGTCCACCGTGTGCGGCATCATAACCGATAATATTCCATTTGAATGTTTCTCCAAATAATGTGATGTCGATTCCCGGGAATCCAAAGTCAATGTTTGGAAGTCCGGCAAATGCGAGCGGCAGAAACAGTAACATCAGGTATTTAAATACCGTGATCAGGTTACTTACGATCACGAACAGACCGCCCTCCCGGACCCATTTGGAGGCTCCGGGATGTTTGTCTGCAAAGTTCTGCCATAGATTTTTTATACTACTCATTGTACGCTTTCACCTCTATGTATTGTAATCTCTGCAAAGTTCTGTTTTTATTCTGCTGATGTTTCATTTACGGTCTGCACCGGTTCTTCTGCTGCATCTTTTTTATATTTCCTGATCGTAAGAACCTCTAAGAAGATTACCAGTGCTCCAAGGATGATATCGATCACGATTGCCAGGATCTGCCAGTTCATCAGACCTGTCTTTAAGTTTTCAGGATCATATGCACGGCTGTTTACAACGGTATACATGATATTTTTGGATGCCTGACGCATTGCTTTTACACCTGTTGCGCTTGTGGTATCTGTCACATGGTTGGTCTCCGTATCGTATGCAACTAACATACAGTCTGTACCACCGCGGATACCCATATCAGAATCCATGTATCCGTAAACACCAAAGTAGTCAGTTAATACAAATCCACGGAATCCCCACTCATCACGAAGTACAGTTGTCTGTAACGGATAGGTTCCGCCTGCCCACTGTGTACCGATATAGTTGAAGGAAGACATTACTGCCTTTGCTCCGCCTTCTTTTACTGCGATCTCAAAAGGTTTTAAGTAAATTTCACGGATTGCCTGCTCATTTGACCATGTACATAACATTCCGGTACGGTTTGTTTCCTGGTCATTCAAAGCAAAATGTTTGATATATGCGTAAACACCATATTTTTCAGCACCGATCACTGCGTTTGCAGCCATTTTTCCGGAGAGAACTCCATCTTCTGAATAGTACTCAAAATTACGTCCTGCAAATGCATTTCTGTGCGTATTCATTGCCGGTGCATACCATCCGGAAACATCCATCTCATCTGCCATCTTACCGATGCTCTCACCGAAAGAAAGTGCAAGATCTTTGTTCCAGGTATTTGCGATCATAACTGCGGACGGGAATCCGATGGAACCTGTTCCTGTAAAGTTGTTATTGATGGATGCAGGTCCGTCACAGTCAACAGTCATAACTTTTCCAACACTTGATGCTGCAGATGTCTGATATCCGCCAAGTGCGATCATTGTATCCATATCAGAAACAGTCAGCTGGTCAAGAAGTGTATCCCATTTTTCATCATCATAGGAAAGGCCACGCATATCAGCAAGTGTCATTCCATTTTTCGCGCCTGTTGTCGGCATTTCATCAGAATCATTGTTGTAATTGTTTGGATCATAATTGCTGTTATTTAAGAACTCAGCTTTCTCATCCTCTGCTAATGTAAAGTTTGAAGGAGCTGCTGTTGCTTTTG
>ENA-OQDM01000674-OQDM01000674.1-human-gut-metagenome-genome-assembly--contig:-NODE-674-length-18305-cov-1.656508_pt1 | contig 18305 bp, 17 predicted proteins | sample MGYA00242772_ERZ504605 | MGnify/ENA primary metagenome ERZ504605 (study PRJEB26092, sample SAMD00036348) | human gut metagenome | host: Homo sapiens | study: EMG produced TPA metagenomics assembly of... | reverse complement strand
GGAATGCCTTGGCAGTCTCAGTAATCTCCACAAGGAGCATTTCGGGTGTCAGTCCATATTTTATGATAAGATCCTGAAGAAATTCAGGAACATTGATCGTTTCAATGTCAGCTACAGAGACATTGATGGAGATAGGAACAACATAAAGATGATCTTTTTTCCAATAGGCCAGAGTCTGGCAGACTGCATCCCAGATATAAGTATCCAGTGCAGTGATCATACCGTTATTCTCGAGAAATGGAATAAATTCTCTTGGAGAAACAAAACCACGGGAAGGACTGATCCAGCGGGAGAGAGCTTCCATACTGACGATTGCACCAGTGATACTGTTGCATTTGGGCTGCAGATAGAAAGTAAATTCTTTGTTTTCCAGACCGACTTTTACGTCGTGGAGCATCTGTTGTTCTTTTTCCAGCTGATCAATGATCTCATTTGTGAAATAACAGATCCGTTTATTAAAATTTCCCTTGATCTCGGAAGCAGCGAGCTGTGCATTGTTACACATGGTCGCTGTATCCGGATGCTTCTCTGTAATGGGGTAGATACCGATGATTGGAAGAAACCCCTCGTTCTGACTGTGGATGCCAATATAACTGCGAATTGTTTTGTAGATCAGATTGATCAGTTGCTCGTCATCAGGAATACACATAAAGAAATGATCTCCACCGAAATAGCCAGCCAGATATCCTTTCATCTGCTGTACACGAAGCAGGTACTGACTGATATTCTGAAGCAGAATATCCCCTGCTTCCTGTCCGTACCAGTTATTAAATAATTTAAAACGTTCGATGTCGATGGAAATGATACACCAGCCAGATGATTCGCATGCATCAAGGAATTCCTGGGCTTTTTCAAGAAATTCCGATCGATTGTACAGCACATTTGTTATGCCCATAAGAATACGTCCTTTAACTATAAGATCAAGAATAATTATATCATTTGTAAAAATATTATTCAATATAATAAACAGTATGATGTTATAAAAAATGTAGATATATTGTAATATTTCTGTTATGATAAAAAACAAACGAAAGTATAAAGTATGCAGGAGGAAAGAAAATGAGTACAAAAGCAGATATGGCAATTGCATTTCATGATAAGGGATATAACTGTGCACAGGCAGTTGCCTGTTCGTTTTGTCAGGAATTTGGTGTAGCGGAAGAAGAGATGTTCCGGATCGCAGAAGGCTTCGGACTTGGAATGGGAATGATGGAAGTATGTGGAGCACTTTCAGGAATGATGATGATCATCGGACTGGAAAACAGTGTCGGAGAACCGGAAAAAGGCAGACTGACAAAAGGTGATACCTACAGAAAGGTAAAAGAATATGTAAAGAAGTTCCAGGAACAGAATGGTTCTTATCTTTGCAGGGAACTGAAAGGTGTAGAAACAGGAAAAGTACTTCGCAGTTGTCCGGATTGTATTCGTGATGCAGTAGCACTGACTGAGGAATATCTGGCTGCACAGAAGCAGAACTGATCTTCAGAAAAGAAGATACTTGTAAATAAAAAAAATCCGTCGATACAGAATGTATGAAAATTCATAAAACTGTTTCGACGGATTTTTATGTTTGAGAGAATATTATTCAGCTACTTTGACAAACTGACTGTTGTACAGATTTTGATAGAATCCGCCCTTTGCCATAAGTTCATCATGCGATCCCTGTTCGACGATACTTCCGTCTTTCATGACAAGAATCTCATCTGCATTTCGAATCGTAGAAAGACGATGCGCTACGATAAAGCTTGTACGTCCCTCCATAAGACGGTCAAAAGCTTCCTGAACCATCAGTTCAGTTCGGGTATCGATACTGGAAGTGGCTTCATCCAGTATCAGCATTGGAGGCAGACAGAGCATGACACGGGTGATACAAAGAAGCTGTTTTTCACCCTGGCTCAGACTGTCTTCTTTTAAGCGTGTGTCCAGGCCATTTGGAAGACGGCGGATAAATTCCCAGCTGTGAGAACGTCTGGCCGCTTCGATAATTTCTTCATCGGTTGCATCTGGCTTACCGATGTTGAGATTTTCGCGGACAGTGCCGTTTTTGATCCAGGTGTCCTGAAGCACCATGCCAAAGCTGCTACGCAGAGAATGACGGGAAATTTCATTGATCGGGTGACCATCAATCGAGATTGTACCGCTGGTCACATCATAGAATCGCATCAGCAGGTTGATAAAGGTTGTTTTTCCACAGCCAGTTGGTCCGACGATTGCGATACGCTTGCCTGGTTCTGCATGCAGGTTGAAATTTTCAATCAGTTTTTTGTCCGGAACGTAGCGGAAACAAACGTTATCGATGTTGACTTCACCTCTGACATCAGTGATGGTGCCCTTGGAATCAGCACTTTCCGGTTCTTCTTCCAGAAGAGCAAAGATTCTGGCCGCGCATGCAAGTGCATTCTGAAGCTCTGTGATGACAGAACTGATATCATTGAATGGTTTCATGTACTGATTTGCATAAGCAAGAAGTACGGACAGACCACCAACAGTTAGGGAGCCGCCAGGAATCATGAAAGCACCGGCCAGGGCAACACCTGCATAAATGACATTATTGACAAAACGTGTGGACGGGTTGGTCAGGCTACTGTAAAAGACCGCTTTCTGACTGCATTCTTTTAATTCTTCATTGATCAGGGCAAAACGTCCAGATGATTTATCTTCGTATCCGAAGGCCTGTACGATCTTCTGATTTCCAATCATTTCTTCGATAAGTGCGGTCTGACGGCCACGTGCATCACTCTGCTTCCGGAACATATGGAAGGAACGTGAGGAAATAAATTTTGCAACAAAGAAACTGAGCGGAGTCAGAACAATGACCATCAAAGTGATCCAGATATTCTTAGAAAACATGAAAAGCAGAGTTCCGATGATCGTAACGATTCCTGAGAAAAGCTGTGTGAATCCAAGCAGAAGACCATCCGAAAGAATATCGGTATCAGCAATGACGCGGCTTATGATATCACCGGTGCTGTGGCTGTCAAGATAGGAGAGCGGAAGTTCCTGAATATGACGGATCGCTTTTGCACGGATATCCTGTACCGTACGGAAGGTCATACGGTTGTTAATGATATTCATGATCCAGGTAGCAACACTGGAAACGATGATCATCACAAGAATTCGGCTGAGATAATACCACATCATACGGAAATTAACTTCACGTTTGGCAACTACCTGGTCAATCGCATTACCGAAAAGTACCGGTACATATAACTGCAGGATGACAGATACAGCTGCCAGAATAATGCTCAGGACCAGAAGAAAACGGTATTTTCCGATAAAGCGGAGTACTTTCCAGAGGGTTTCCATGCTGGTCGTATTTGTTTGCTGTTTGTTCTGTTTGCTCATAAGGTCACCTCCGAAGCATTAACGGATACGGCTGTATTTGATGTATTGTATTTTTCACGTTCTTCCGGGAACTGGGAGAAATAGATTTCGCGGTACGTATCGCAGGTGCGGATAAGGTCATCGTGAATGCCTTTTCCAACAAGCTCACCGTCATCCAGAACAAGGATCAGATCTGCCTGACGGATACTTGCAGCACGCTGGGACACCAGGAAGGTGGTAACATTTCCACTGAGCTGATGGAGAGATCTGCGAAGTGCAGCATCTGTTGCAAAATCCAGAGCACTGGCACTGTCGTCAAGAATCAGAAATTCCGGTTTCTTTACAACGGCACGTGCGATAGTAAGACGCTGACGCTGACCGCCGGAAAGATTTCGTCCATTCTGTTCCAATTTGAAATCAAGCTGTCCATCTTTGTTTTCTACAATTTCACGAGCCTGTGCGGTCGTGAGTGCATCCCAGATTTCTTCATCTGTCGCATTTTCACGTCCCCATTTCATGTTTTCGCGGATGGATCCTTTAAAAAGTACAGCGCGTTGTGGAACAACACCGATCTTTTCACGAAGGTCATGCTGGCTGTAGTTCTGGATATTTTGCCCGTCTATCTGTATAGTTCCGCTGGTTGCATCATAAAAACGGGCAATCAGGTTGACCAGGGTGGATTTACCGCTTCCGGTACCTCCGATAATTCCAACAGTCTGGCCTCTTTTGACAGAAAAGCTGATATTGGAAAGGTGGGTGCGCCTGATTCTGCATAAGTAAAAGTAACATCATGGAATTCGACTGCGTTTTCGCCGCAAACTGCAGTGGAGGCAGTAGAAACCGGATGATTCATGGAAGATTTTACTTTGAGAATATCGGCAACACGGTTTGCACATGCGGCAGATTTGTTTAGTGTAATGATCAGAGAAGCAAGTTTAATGAGTTCAACGATCATCTGAGCCATATAGTTATAAAGAGCAACGACCTGTCCCTGCTGCATATTTCCGAGATTGACCTGGAGTCCTGCATTATTGATCAGAATGACTGTTGCGATATTGATCAGTACATAAGTTACCGGATTTAGAAGAGCAGACAGCTTTCCGACAAATTCGTTCAGCTTTGTAAGCTGAGCATTGCTGGCATCAAATTCACGGACGGCTTCTTCTTCGCGACAAAAAGCGCGGATGACACGTACACCGGTCAGGTTTTCACGGGTTAGTCCTGTAACTGCGTCCAGACGTGCCTGTACCTTGCCAAAAAGCGGAATACTCAGGTACATGATCACAAATACAACCAGGAAAAGCACCGGAATAGCAACAACAAAGATCAATGCACAACGTGTGTTGATCGTAAAGGCCATGACCATGGAACCCAATACAATAAAAGGACTTCGAAGAAGAAGGCGCAGGCCCATATTTACACCGTTCTGTACCTGATTGATATCATCTGTAAGACGGGTGATCAGAGTATCTGTTCCAAGAGTATCAAGTTCTGTGTAAGAAAGCTTCTGCACATGGTCGTAAACGGCCTGTCTCAGTTCTGTGGCAAATCCTACACTGGCCTTAGCTGCAAAAAACTGGGCGGTGATGCTGACTGCGAGTCCGGCAGCTGCCATGAGTACCAGAATAAAAAATCGCTCGATGATATACGGGCGATCATTTCCAGTGATACCTACATCAATGATCTGCGCAATGACTACCGGGACAAGCAAATCAAACACAACTTCCAGAAATTTGAAGAAAGGGGCAAGAATGCTTTCTTTCCTGTAATTTTTCAGATAGATTGCGAGAGATCGCATTTTTAGGTTTCCTCCGTTTTTTATTATATTATTGTGTTGCTGTTGGTTATTATTGGTAGCAACAGATTGACATTCCCTATTATAGTCCTGTATCATAAGAAATAGCAAGGGCATAAATACTATAAGTAAAAAGAGGAAAATCTATGAGAAGAGAAGTGACACTGGAAGAAATTTCAGATGGAAGATTATATGATGCGAATGATATGGTCAAAGCAGATTGTCAGGACTGCAAAGGCTGTCATGACTGCTGTACAGGGATGGGAGATTCTGTCCTTCTGGATCCGTATGATGTCTGTCGATTGAGCAGAGGTCTCCGGAAAACACCGGAAGAACTGATTGGGAGTGTACTTGAACTTGGGATTTCTGATGGCAATGTTCTGCCACATCTGGCAATGCGCGGAACAGAGGAAAAATGCGTTTTCCTGAATCAGGAAGGTAGATGCTCCATACATGAGATTCGTCCTGGATTCTGCCGGTTGTTTCCACTGGGAAGATATTATACGGAAGATGGATTTAAATATATCATTCAGATCCATGAATGTGCAAAGAAAAACCGTTCCAAGATCAAGGTAAAAAAATGGATCGACACACCGGACCTCAGACAATACGAAAAATTTGTATGGGATTGGCATCAGTTTCTTCTGGATCTACAGGAAGTGTTTTACCAGACGGAAGATGCGGATCTGATCAAAAATCTGAATATGTATGTGCTCAGCCGTTTTTATACAAAATCATATGAAGAAAACAGAGATTTTTATGAACAGTTTTATGAACGTCTTGAAGAAGCAAAAAAACTTCTGAGCCTGGGAGTATGATCCCGGGACTCAGAAGTTTTTTTGAATGAAAAGTTACTGATTATCTTTTGCAAGGAGTTCATTAAGAAGCTGATGAATGGTCTTGTTTAATACAGGATGTCTGTAATAAGGAGCAATCTCATCCATTGGCTTCAGGACAAAATCACGATTTTCCATATCAATATGTGGAATATGAAGATCCGGAGTGTCTATGATCTCATTATCATAGAACAGAATATCCAGATCAAGAGTACGCGGTCCCCAGTGAATGATACGTTCTCTGTTTGCGGCCGCCTCCAGTTTGTGAAGACGGTCCAGAAGTTCTTCCGGGGTGAGCAGTGTACGGAGCTTCAGAACACCATTCAGAAATTCATCCTGTTCCACACCACCATAAGGTTCTGTAACTAAATATTCAGATACAGCTTCTACTTCACAGGAGGGAGTATCGCGAAGTCCCTGAATGCCATCATCCAGGAACTTCTTTTTGTCCCCAAGGTTGGAACCAAAGGCTACATAGGCAGTATGCCATCCGCGGGTGATCTCCACAGCAACCGTTTCGAGTGGGAGACCGACCGGAGCCCATGGCTTCTCAACACGCAGAGTGATCATTTTGAGAAGCGGAAGCTCCTGAAGCAACATCTGGCAGAGATTTTCTGCAAGTGTCTCCAGAAGTTTATAAGTATGCTCTTTTGTGAATTTGGTGATCATATGGCTGACTTCTCCATAATGAATAGAAGCAGTCAGTTCATCGGTCAGACCTGCTTTTCGGGTATCCGTGTAAAGAGTGGCAGAAATAACAAATTTCTGGCCGAGAACATTTTCCTCCGGGAAAACTCCATGGTTTGCAAAAATCTCCAGTTTTTTGATTTCAATCTTATCCATTTATTTTATATTCCTTCCAAGAATTGCTTCAGTCATGAGGATAGCACGTTTGTTTTCTTTGATATCATGTACGCGGACAAAAGCACAGCCTTTCATGACACCGATGACAGAAGTGGCAACGGTGCCTTCTACACGCTGATCAACCGGAAGATCCAGAGCAAGGCCAATCATGGATTTACGGGAAGTTCCGAGCAGGACCGGGAATCCGAGATGCTGAAAAAGTTCCAGATGATTCATGGTCTCCAGATTCATTTCATATGTTTTGCCGAATCCAACGCCCGGATCAAGAATGATTCGTTCGTCTTTGATTCCGGCTCCTCGGGCAATAGTGACACATTCCTGTGTCTCAGCAAGCATATCTATGAGAAAGTTATTGTATTCTGTGTTGGCTTTGTTGTGCATAAGACAGCAGGCTACATCATGTTTGGCGATGACACCGGCCATGTCCGGATCATATTTGAGCCCCCAGACATCGTTGACCAGATCGGCACCTGCCTGGACAGCTGCATCTGCAACACTTCCTTTGTAAGTATCTACAGAGATTGGTACATCAAAACGTTTACGAAGTGCTTCGATGACCGGAACGACACGTGCTGCTTCTTCTTCGGCACTGACCGGAGTATGCCCCGGACGGGTGGATTCACCGCCGACATCCAGAATATCAGCACCGTCTTTGATCATAGCTTCTGCATGCATCAGAGCATGGTCCATAGTATTCCATTTGCCACCATCAGAAAAAGAATCCGGGGTCACGTTCAGGATGCCCATAATATAAGTTCTGTTTTTTACATCAAATTCACGATTTCCGATTTTCATGATCTAAGATTCTCCTTTTAATATTGAATCATCATATTTTTTTTTGAAAGATCCCAGTAGCATTCTTTTTCCGCAGGACAGAGAAAACACATACGGGATTTTTTATCTGCTTCATAAAGAATCTGGCTCAGGGAAGAAGTTTCCTCTTTTGAGGAACGATGTTCCCCGATCGCGGTCAGAATCTGCTCTTTTTCTGCAGAAGAAAAAGCAAGATCAGATAAAATCTGTTCAGCAATCTGTACACCGGCTTCGTCATGCGGGGTACCATCCATATACTGTCTGACGCGACCGATATCATGGAGAAGTGCAGTGCAGTAGATAAGTTCACGGGAGCAGTTAAGTCCTCGTTCCAGTGCAAATATGTAAGCAAGTCTTGCGACATCCAGAAAATGTTCCGGTGTATGGCGGCAGAAGATACGGTCAGCTTCAAGGTGTATAAGATCTTTCAGATTTTGCTGATAGAGAGGATGCTGCCAGATAGCATTTACTCTTGTCATATCGGTATGCATCAGTCTTTTACCATGGAGAGGAACTGTTTCTGAAGTTCACGGTCTGTCTTGAAATCACCACGGGTAACGGTAGTAATCGTTTTACTTCCTGGTTTTTTGATTCCACGCATGGTCATGCAGGTGTGTTCCGCTTCCAGCATTACCATGATCCCCTTAGGATTCAGAGTACGTTCCAGTGCATCGGCAATCTGTACAGTCAGGCGTTCCTGAATTTGCGGTCTTCTTGCATAGACATCAACAGTACGGGCAAGTTTACTGAGACCGGTCACTTTGCCATTTGGAATATAAGCTACATGAGCTTTGCCATAAAAAGGCATCAGATGATGTTCACACATAGAATAGAAAGTAATATCTTTTTCCAGTACCATTTCGTTATTTTCTACTTCAAACTGTTTGGCAAGATGATGATCCGCTTCTTCATCCAGTCCACCATAAATTTCCATACACATACGTGCAATTCGGTCCGGAGTATCTTTGAGACCTTCACGTTCTGTGTCTTCACCGATTCCTTCAAGAAGGAGACGGATTGCCTGTTCTACTTTCTGTTTATCTACCATTAAAAAAACAACCTCCTGTTAAACATGATATCGTGTACTGTGGAGATTGTCTTTTTTTTGTCGAGCTGATAGTGTGTTAAAGCGAAAAAGATATCTCCAATTGTGATAGAACGTATGTCGAAAAACGTATCCCTACACAATATGAGATATCCTCTTATATTGTTGCAACGGGTGCGGATCATATACCGTAAGACGGACTTTTCGTTTCGGCGACAACTCCCCATTCGCTGAACACTTGACGCATATGATCCTATTTTGCATATCATTCATTTCCCGTACAGTATAGCATAGATGTATTCGATATAAAAGGGGTAATTTGTTGAAAAAAATATTCATTTCTAATATATATTGACGAGAATTGGCAGACATGATAGCATAGAGGTATCTTTCAAAAAGAAATATAAAAAACGATAAAGATTCACAGATTACGGACCGACAGGGATAACGACTGTGTGTATGGATATACACGTACGTTGTCTCTTTTTTTATACGTGTTTTGCAGGAGAGGGAGGAAAAACATGTTTTTGATGATCGATAATTATGATTCGTTTGTTTACAATCTGAAAGCGTATTTTGAGGAGTTGGGAAGGGAGATCATGGTCAGGAGAAGTGATCAGATTAATATAGAAGAAATAGAAAAGATGCAGCCGGAAGGAATCATTCTTTCGCCCGGACCGAAACGTCCATGGGATGCTGTGCGATGTGTAGAAACAGTGAAACGGTTTCAGGGAAAGATCCCGATCTTAGGTGTCTGTCTGGGACATCAGGTGTTGGGACACTGCTGTGGAGCTGTTGTAGAGAAAGGAAGCCGTCCAATGCATGGAAAGGTGACAGAGATCCGAAATAATAGAACGGGATTATTTGAAGGGCTGCCGGAGAAATTTAAAGTGACCAGGTATCATTCGCTGGTTGTGAGAGAAGACAGTATTCCGGAAGAATACCGGGTAGATGCTGTGGCTGAAGATGGAGCGGTAATGGGAATCTCGCACAGAGAAATCCCTCTTTATGGCGTACAGTTTCATCCGGAAGCAGTCCTGACGGAATATGGTCATGAGTTGTTAGAAAATTTCTGCTGTATCGCAGAGAAATTCAACAAAAATGAATAAAAAATATATGAAATATATAAGAAAAATCTATAGAAATGTTTCGAAAAATGGACAGAGAGGAAAAATAGATGTATAATATAAACCGCGTGATAAAAAAATTGACTCCACACAGATCAGCAGCAGAACTGTTCAAATATTTTTCGGATGAAAAGGACTGTGTATTTCTGGATTCATCTCTTGTGAACGGGCTTGGAAGATATTCAATCATAGGAGTGCGGCCATATCTCAAATTAGTAAAAGATGATCATGGATTTTTTATAAATGAGCAGAAGGTATCGGAACTCTCATTTGAGGAATATCTCAAAAAATATCTGTCTGAGCATAAAGATCAGAACAAAAGCGGGCTTCCAATGCTATCAGGGGCAATCGGATATTTTTCGTATGAATACGGGCGGAAATTAATGGAAATACCATCTCATAAGGAAAATCTGGTAACGATTCCGGATGCAGTACTTGTTTTTTATGACATGTATATCATAGAGGATTGTCATGAGAAGAAAACATTTCTGGTGGCCAATGGAATTACAGAAGATGCAGAGAAACTGATCGAATCTGTTGAAAAGCGTCTGACAGAAGTATTATTAGAAAAAGAACAGGTCGCAGACGGATCATTTAATATAGAAATAACACCAAATTTTAAAAAAGAAGAATACAAACAGGCTGTTGATGAGATGATTCGATATATCATCGAAGGTGATATCTATATCACAAATATGACGCAGCAGCTTGAGGTAAAGAGCAATAAAAAACCACTGGATGTTTTTTATGATTTGAGAGAAAACAATCCGTCACCATTTGGCGGCTATATGGATTACGGTGATTTTCAGATTGTCTGTGCATCACCGGAGCGATTCCTTAAGATGAAGAAGGGACATGTGAATACACGTCCGATCAAGGGAACGCGAAAAAGAGGTGAGACTCTGGAAGAGGATCTCCTTATGAGAAATGAACTCAAAAATTCAGAGAAGGATAAGAGTGAACTTCTTATGATCGTTGATCTCGAGCGGAATGATCTGAACCGCGTGTGCAAACCTGGAAGTGTCAACGTGACGGAACTTTTTACGGTGGAAGAATATGCAACAGTATTTCATCTGGTTTCTGACATCGAGGGAGTACTTCAGGAAAACAAAACGATAATGGATCTGCTTGAAGCAACGTTTCCTGGCGGTTCTATTACAGGAGCCCCGAAATATCGTGCGATGGAGATCATTGATGAACTGGAGAACAACCGCAGAAATCTGTACACAGGTTCCATCGGTTACCTGACATTAGATGGAGACTGTGATTTTAATATAGTGATCCGTACAGCATTGCACAAAGATGGAATGTATTATCTGGGAGTTGGCGGTGGCATCACTGCTGAATCAGACCTGGAATTTGAATATGAGGAGACCCTTCAGAAAGCGAAAGCGGTTCTGGAGGCTATGAAATAAAGTCTGGAGTGATAAAAAGATATGGATATTAGACTGGATGAGGGATTTTTGTTTGGAATGGGAGTATTTGAAACGGTTGCAGTGGAACAAGGCAGACCGTTACTTCTGGAACAACATCTGAACAGAATGCAGGGATCCGCTGATTTTTTGAAATTGGGTTCCTGTGCAGAACGTGGACTTACAAAAGAAAAAATCGCAGAATATCTGAGTACACAGGAGATGTCGGCGAAGATGCATGGAGTACTTAAGATCGTGATGTCAGCTGAGAATACCTTTTTTCAGATGAGAGAAAATCCATATATGGATGAAATCTATTCCAGAGGATTTATGACGGACCTAAGCAAAGTCAGACGAAACGAGACTTCTCCACTGGTTTATCATAAGACATTAAATTATGGTGACTGTATTCTGGAAAAAAGAGCAGCCGCAGCAGCCGGTATCAATGAAAAGATATTTATCAACACCAAAGGACAGATCAGTGAAGGAACTGTCTGCAATGTCTTTTTTGTACGTAAAAATATGATCTATACACCGCAGCTTTCCTGCGGCCTGCTGCCGGGTATCCTGCGTGAATATATTATGGAAAGATTTCAGGTGACAGAAACGATCATTTATCCGGATGAGCTGATGTATTATGAGGAGTGTTTTGTTACAAACTCACTCATGGGTGTGATGCCGGTAAGACAGCTTGGAAATATCTGTTTTCCGCATCGCGTAAAAGCAGACGAAGTAAGAGAAATATACGAAAAAGAAAAAATGTCCCTGTGAGGGGCATTTTTTTTGCCTGAATTGTGTCAAAAAAGTCACAGCGTCCCAAAAAAGTTACAAAAAAACGATTGACTTTCAAAGGAGGAATTTTGTATAATAGGAAAATTCGGAAATAGAAAAAAGACAGATAAGGAGGCAGACAGAAAAGATGAATAAGACACTTTTTAAATCCATCCGGGAATATAAGAAACAGTCATTGCTGGCGCCGTTTCTCGTAATTCTGGAGGTCCTGATGGAGGTTCTCATTCCTCTGGAAATGGCAAAGATCATAGATGTTGGAATAGCCAATGGTGATCTTGGTTATATTGTACAGCGCGGAATAATTCTTGTTGCAATGGCGATGCTGGCATTGTTTTTTGGTGTGCAGGCCGGTAATATGGCAGCCGTAGCGGCTGCTGGTTATGCGAAAAATCTTCGCCATGATATTTTCTATAAGGTGCAGGATTTTTCTTTCAAAAACATTGACCATTTCTCCACATCAGGTCTGGTCACACGAATGACGACGGATATTACGAACGTGCAGATGGCATATATGATGAGTATCCGCCTTCTGGCAAGAGCACCGATCATGATTCTTCTTTCCTGGATCATGACATTGCTGATCAATGTAAAGATTGCACTTCTGTTCCTGATCGTAATCCCGCTTCTTGGTGGAACACTGATGTTTATTGCGAAGAAGGCGCATCCACATTTTATCAGAGTATTTGATGAGTATGATGAACTGAACAATTCTGTGCAGGAAAATGTCAATGCATCACGTGTGGTAAAGGCATTCGTAAGAGAAGATTACGAGATAAACAAATTTCACGGTGTGTCCAATTATGTATATACCTGTTTACAAAAGCAGAAAAAATCGTTGCATGGAATTCTCCGGTCCTGCAGTTCATGATGTACGCGGTTGTACTTCTGATCGCGCTGATCGGTGGACGAAGCATTGTATTTGGAACCATGGAGACTGGAGAACTGACAAGTGTGATCGTATATGCAATTCAGATTCTGATGTCTCTGAATATGGTAACTTTTGTATTTGTCATGATCATGATCGCAGGGGCTTCCACAGACCGTATCACAGAGGTGCTTAATGAAGTTCCGGAGATGCAGGACAAAGCGGATACAGTGAAAGAAGTCAGAAATGGCGAGATTACTTTTGAACATGTAGATTTCAGCTATGCGGGTGAAGGCGGAAACCTTTCCTTGAAAGATATCAACCTTCATATTAAATCAGGACAGACAGTTGGTATCATTGGCGGCACCGGAAGTGCCAAATCTACACTGGTACAGATGATCCCGAGACTTTATGATGTCACTGGTGGTGCAGTAAAAGTAGCCGGAGTCGATGTACGTGACTATAATCTGGAAGTTCTGCGTGACCAGGTATCTATGGTTCTGCAGAAAAATGTATTATTTTCCGGCACGATCTACGATAATATCCGCTGGGGCAATGAACATGCCAGTGATGAGGAAGTTAAAAGAGTCTGCCGTCTGGCGCAGGCAGATGGATTTGTAAATGAGTTCCCGAATGGTTATGAGACCATGATCGTACAGGGCGGTAATAACGTTTCCGGTGGACAGAAACAGCGTCTATGCATTGCACGTGCACTGCTTAAGAAACCTAAAATCCTGATTCTGGATGATTCCACCAGTGCAGTAGATACCAAAACAGATGCATTGATCCGTAAAGCATTCCGGGAAGAGATCCCGGACACGACCAAGATCATCATTGCACAGAGAGTTTCTTCGATAGAAGATGCCGATCAGATCATTGTGCTGGATGATGGTAAGATCGCAGGTGTGGGAACATCGGAAGAACTGCTGCAGACAAATGAGATCTACAGGGAAGTATATGAATCTCAGGTGAAAGGAGGAGAAGAGGATGAATAAGAATAAAAAACCGAAAATGAAAAAAAATGATTTAAAGACGGCAAAACGCTGATGAAATATGTGACAGAGAAATATAAATTCCAGTTTATTCTTGTTTTCTTCTGTATCCTGATCAGTGCTGTGGCGACAACTGCAGTCTCTCTTTCTCTGAGATACCTTCTGGATGATTTTATCCTGCCGCTTGTTGGACAGAAAACCCCGGATTTTGCAGGACTTTATAAGGCCCTGACTGTTTTGGGCGTAATCTTTCTGGCAGGTGTCATTGCAACATTTATTTACACAAGAATGATGGTTTATATCGGACAGGGTGTACTCAAAAGAGTACGTGATGATATGTTTGAACATATGCAGACACTGCCAATCCGTTACTTCGACCAGAATACAAATGGTTCGATCATGAGTCTTTATACCAATGATACAGATACATTGAGACAGATGATCAGCCAGGCAATTCCACAGGCACTGATGGCATTGTTTACAATTGTTGTCACTTTTATTTCCATGCTGGTGCTGAGTCCGCTTCTTACGATACTTGCAGTACTGATCATTTTTGTGATGCTTGCTGTTACCGGCAGGATCGGAGCAAAGAGTGGAAAATACTTTGTACATCAGCAGATGTCTCTGGCAGATGTGACCGGATTCGTGGAAGAACGAATGAACGGACAGAGGGTAGTAAAGGTATTTAATCATGAGGCAAAATCAAAAGAAGAGTTTGATCAGCTCAATGAAGTTCTTTTTGAGAGCGCCTCACAGGCAAATAAATACGGTAATATGATGGGACCAGTTATCGGAAATATCGGAAACCTGCAGTTTGTACTGACGGCGGTTCTCGGAGGAATCCTTTCTGTAGCAGGCATCGGAGGAATCACACTTGGTGTTATGGCTTCCTATCTGCAGTTCACCAAAAGCTTCACTCAGCCGTTCATGCAGGTGGCACAGCAGTTTAATTCCATCGTCATGGCGCTTGCCGGTGCGGAAAGAATTTTCAATCTGATCGATGAGAAACCGGAAGAGGATGAGGGTTATGTAACACTTGTCAATGCAAGAAAAGATGAGAATGGCAACATTGTAGAATGCAAAGAGAGAACCGGCATGTGGGCATGGAAACATCCGCATTCTGCAGATGGCTCCGTATCCTATACAGAGCTGAAAGGTGATGTAAGATTTGAGGATGTAACCTTTGGATATAATGAAGACAAAACAATTCTTCACGATATCAGCCTGTATGCGAAGCCCGGACAGAAACTGGCATTCGTCGGCTCTACCGGAGCCGGTAAGACAACCATAACCAATCTGATCAATCGTTTTTATGATATCCAGGAAGGCAAGATCCGTTATGATGGAATCAATATTACCAAGATCAAAAAGGATGATCTGAGACATTCTCTTGGAATCGTTCTTCAGGACACACATTTGTTTACCGGTACGATTCGTGATAATATCCGTTATGGCAAGCTGGATGCAACGGATGAAGAAATCTATGCAGCAGCAAAACTGGCACATGCAGATCAGTTTATACAGATGCTCCCGAAAGGATACGATACGATGCTGAGCGGGGATGGTGAAGAACTCTCTCAGGGGCAGAGACAGCTTCTGTCCATTGCGCGGGCAGCAGTTGCAGACCCACCGGTACTGATTCTGGATGAAGCAACTTCCAGTATCGATACCCGTACAGAAAGTATCGTACAGAAAGGTATGGACAACCTGATGAAGGGCCGTACCGTGTTTGTGATCGCGCACAGACTTTCTACGATTCGAAACAGTGATGCGATTATTGTTCTGGAACATGGCAAGATCATTGAGAGAGGTGACCACAAAGACCTCATTAAACAGAAAGGAACTTATTATCAGCTGTATACTGGTAAACTGGAACTTTCATAAAAAATATTACAGAGACAGAATTTCCTGACAATCTGGAGTTCTGTCTCTTTGTATATTCGGTAATCTGTGAGAAAAAAATGGTGCAATATGTGCAACAATTAACTGTATTTTTATTCCGGACGTGGTATACTGTCAACAAAAAGAAATGGGGGCTCAATATGTTAAAATCATGGACACCGGGCGAAGAACCGGACAAAGATGAGATGAAAGTACAGCTTGAGAAAACCAGAAACAGACTTTATGATCTTCAGATGAAGATCAAGGAGCACAAGCTCCCGGTACTGGTCCTTTTTGAGGGGTGGAGTGCAGCAGGCAAAGGCAGTATGATCGGTAAGGTGATCAGGAATATTGATCCTCGTTTTTTCAAGGTTGCCACGATGTCAGCTCCGACAGAGGAAGAGGTACGCAGACCGTTTCTGTATCGTTATATGAAACAGATCCCGGAAGAAGGCAAATTTACATTCCTGGATTCCGGATGGATGGAACAGACGGTGAAGGAAGTATTGAATGGAGAACTCGAAGGAGATGCTTATGAGCGGCGTATCGAGAGCATCAGGCGTTTTGAAAGGCAGCTTACGGACAATGGATATCTGGTCCTGAAATTCTTTATGGAGATTGATAAGGACGAACAGGAAAAACGTATGAAGAAGCTGCTTTCCAAGGATGATACCAAGTGGCGTGTGACAGGATTCGATAAATGGCAGAACAAACATTATAAGAAGTGCGAGAATGTATTTGACCGTTATATGAAAGACACCAATATGTCCAGTTCGCCGTGGTATATCATTGATGCAAAGGATAAGAAGTGGGCAGAGCTGCAGGTGATGGATACATTGGTGAGCAGTATCGAAGTGGCATTGCAGAACCAGAGTCATTCGGTACCGATCCTTCAGAATGTCTTTCCACTGGTCAAGATGCCTAAGTTGAAAGACGTAGAGCTGGAAGGCAAGACAATTGACGAAGAAGAGTACCAGAAAGAATTGAAGAAGCTGCAGGCTAAACTGGGAGAACTGCATAATCGCCTGTACCGTAAGCGGGTTCCGGTGATCATTACCTATGAGGGATGGGATGCGGCCGGCAAAGGCGGCAATATCAAACGAATTGCAGGGGCATTGGATCCTAGAGGATATGAGGTACAGCCAATCGCCAGTCCGGAGCCACATGAGAAGGCTCGGCATTATCTCTGGAGATTCTGGACAAGACTTCCGAAGGATGGGCACATTGCAATCTTTGATCGTACGTGGTATGGCCGTGTCATGGTAGAACGGCTGGAAGGATTCTGCAGTGAAAATGACTGGAAACGTGCTTACAATGAGATGAATGAATTTGAAAAGGAACTCCACGACTGGGGTGCAGTGATCATCAAATTCTGGGTGCAGATTGATAAAGATACACAGCTGGAGCGTTTTATGACCGCCAGAATAATCCGGAGAAACGCTGGAAGATCACAGACGAAGACTGGCGAAACCGTGAAAAATGGGATCAGTATGAAGAAGCAGTCGATGAGATGCTGAAGAAGACGAGTACAACGTTTGCACCGTGCATATTCTGGAGTCCGTTGACAAGAAATATGCACGTATCAAAGCACTGAAGATTGTAATTGAAGAAATTGAGAAAGCACTGAAATAAAGAAAAACCTCTCTGTCGGCAATTGGTCCGGCAGGGAGGCTTTTTGCATATAAAGCAATTTCAGGATCTCAGATAATTTTTCATGGTCTTCAGAGCATTTTTTTCAAGGCGGCTGACCTGCGCCTGAGAGATGCCGATTTCATCAGCAACTTCCATCTGTGTCCGACCCTCATAGAAGCGCATTTCAATGATGTGCTTTTCTCTCTGGTTAAGCCGGTTCATGGCTTCCCGGAGAGATAGGTTTTCCAGCCAGTGGTCTTCTTTGTTTTTCTGATCGCTGATCTGATCCATGACATACAACGTATCGCCACCCTCGGAGTATACCGGTTCAAACAAGCTGACAGGACTCTGGATCGCATCCAGGGCATATACGATCATTTCTTTTTCAATGCCGATCTCATCAGCAATTTCATCGATCGTTGGTTCCTTCAGATTCTTTTTGATCATATTTTCTTTGGTATAAATGGCTTTATAGGCAATGTCGCGCAGAGAACGGCTTACCCGGATACTGTTATAATCCCGTAGATAGCGGCGGATCTCACCGATGATCATAGGAACTGCATATGTCGAGAATTTGACATTCAGTGTATCGTCAAAATTATCGACGGCTTTCATAAGACCAATGCACCCGATCTGAAAAAGATCATCGGCATTTTCATTGCTGTTCTGAAATCGTTTGATAACACTTAACACAAGGCGGAGATTTCCTTTGATATATTGTTCGCGGGCTTCAGAATCTCCTTTTTTGATCTTTTGAAATAATGCTTCTTTTTCGTCCGACTTCAGGATCGGAAGACTGGATGTATTTACCCCGCAGATTTCTACTTTATTAAGTGCCATCGAAATATCCTCCTCATCTCTTATTTCTGGTACTAGAAATGATTCTCAGGGAGGACAGGAAATATTCTTTTCTGGGAAAAATATAAA
>ENA-OQDM01000673-OQDM01000673.1-human-gut-metagenome-genome-assembly--contig:-NODE-673-length-18305-cov-1.683794_pt1 | contig 18305 bp, 19 predicted proteins | sample MGYA00242772_ERZ504605 | MGnify/ENA primary metagenome ERZ504605 (study PRJEB26092, sample SAMD00036348) | human gut metagenome | host: Homo sapiens | study: EMG produced TPA metagenomics assembly of... | reverse complement strand
ACTTTTACGATCTGCTCCAGTAATGGAAGGATTTCCTGGATGTTGCTGATCTTCTTGTCTGTGATCAGGATATATGGGTCTTCAAGATTTGCTTCCATTTTTTCCATATCTGTAGACATATATGCAGAAATATATCCACGGTCAAACTGCATACCTTCTACCAGATCAAGTTCTGTATGCATTGTTTTGGATTCTTCTACTGTGATAACACCATCATTGGAAACTTTTTCCATTGCATCAGCAACCAGCTGACCTACTTCTTCATCACTTGCAGAAATAGATGCAACATTTGCGATCTGTGCTTTGCCACTGATTTTCTGGCTCATTTCTTTGATAGCCTCTACAGCTGCATCTGTAGCTTTTCTCATACCTTTTCTCAGGATGATCGGGTTTGCACCTGCTGCCAGGTTTTTCATTCCTTCATGAACCATTGCCTGTGCCAGAACAGTTGCTGTAGTAGTACCATCACCAGCTACATCATTTGTCTTGGATGCAACTTCTTTGATCAGCTGGGCACCCATGTTTTCGAATCTGTCTTCCAGTTCAATTTCTTTTGCAATAGTAACACCGTCGTTTGTGATAAGCGGAGCACCAAACTGTTTGTCAAGTACAACGTTTCTTCCTTTTGGTCCGATTGTTACTCTTACTGTATCTGCAAGTTTGTTTACACCAGTTTCAAGTGCAGCTCTTGCTTCTGCACCAAATTTAATTTCTTTTGCCATGATGACTGTCCTCCTGAAATGCTTAATGATCTGTAACGTTTTTTATTCTGTTACGATTATTCAACGATTGCGAGAATATCGCTCTGTTTTACGATGATATATTCTTCGCCGTCAAGTTTTACTTCAGTTCCTGCATATTTGGAATAAATAACTTTATTACCTGTAGCAACTTCCATCTTAACTTCTTTACCGTCAACAACTCCGCCAGGACCTACTGCAATAACTTCTGCCTGCTGCGGTTTTTCCTGTGCCTGTCCCGGAAGTACGATACCAGATTTTGTTGTTTCTTCTGCTTCTAACTGTTTTAATACAACTCTGTCACCTAAAGGTACTAATTTCATGATCTATTTCCTCCTTTATTGTTGCCTTTTTCGAATTACTAGCACTCATTTCGTTTGAGTGCTAATCACTGTCCCTATATTATTTAAAATCATGATTTTCTGCAACTCTTTTCAAAGCTGTAAATTAGTATTATTTTTTTATTTATCTTTTATTTTCTCTTATTTTCTCCTGTTTTCTCATTTTCTGATTTTTAAGTATTTTATAAAAGAAAAGGCCCTTTCCTTCATAGGAAAAGACCTCTCTTTATAAACAGCTTCTGCTGTCCTTATGATTTTTTGCTTCGCTGAGCTTTAATTTCTTCAAGCTCATCAAAAATTACTTCGTTAAGTACTTTGATATAAGTTCCCTTCATACCTGATGAACGAGATTCGATTACCCCGGCACTTTCAAATTTGCGAAGTGCATTTACAATAACAGATCTGGTGATTCCTACACGGTCTGCAATCTTGCTTGCAACCAGAATACCCTCTTCTCCATCAAGTTCATCAAATATATGAATGATCGCTTCTAGTTCTGAGAAGGACAGTGTATTGAATGCAGATTTTACAACTTGTTGTTTACGGTCCTCTTCTGCATTTTCTTCATGAACCGCTCTCATCATTTCCAGACCAACACTGTTGTGCCATATTCACTGACGATAATGTCTTCAATATCATAAGGCTTATCGTTACGATACATAAAAACAGTCCCCAGTCTTTCGCCGGCAATATCGATTGGATTGATAATACCCTGACAGTTGCTGTTTACATGTTCAAATCCAAGTGTCTGAAGATTCACATTTTCCTTTGTAGACAAAACGCCAAGGAAACGCTCATTTAACAGAGAATCTACATGTCCGCCTACGTTATCTTCAATCAGCTCGGTAATTTCTTCAACGCCCGGACATAAACTAATTCCAAGTACTTTACCCTTTTTGCTCAGTACCAGGATATTGGAACTTAATGTGTCCATCAGCACCTGACAGATATCATTAAATACAACTTTACTGGAACTGCTGTTGTGCAAAAGCTTATTGATTTTTCTGGTTTTATCCAACAACTGAACGCTCATTACGGCCTCCTTCTCCTGTTTTTTCGATGTTTTCAATCTTATGGTATAATAGTACACGTTTTGCAACGAAAATACAAGATATTTTTATATTTTTTTCGATTTTGTCCGCATTTTCAGAAAATTTATATATTTAATCTTCTTTAGACTTCTGCTCTACATAACCGCAAGTTGTCTCACTGCAGACAATCTTGTTTCCTTTTTCGACCATATAGCTTCCACAAACCGGGCATTTTTTTGCTGATGGCTTCTGCCATGACATAAAATCACATTCCGGGTTGTCGATACAACCATAATATTTACGACCCTTCTGGGTTTTCTTCAACACAACATCCTTTCCACATTTCGGACATGCCACACCGATTTTTTCATAATACGGTTTGGTATTTCTGCATTCCGGAAATCCAGGACATGCAAGGAATCTTCCATGTGGTCCGTATTTGATGACCATATTGCGTCCACAGACATCACAGATTTCATCTGTAACTTCATCCTGAATTTCAACTTTTTCCAGTTCTTTCTCAGCAGCATCCACATCTCTCTTAAGATCCGGATAAAAGTTTCTGACAACCGTTTTCCACTGCACAGTACCCTCTTCAACGCAGTCCAAAAGGCCTTCCATCATTGCAGTAAAACGAACATCTACAATGCTTGGAAATGCCTGTTTCATAATATTATTAACAACTTCTCCAAGTTCCGTCACATAGAGGTTTTTCTGTTCTTTAGATACATAACGGCGGCTGATGATCGTGGTGATCGTCGGAGCATAAGTACTCGGACGTCCAATTCCCTGTTCTTCCAGTGCCTTTACAAGAGATGCTTCTGTATAATGTGCCGGTGGCTGTGTGAAATGCTGTTCCGGTTTCAGTTCAGTAAGCTGCAGCTTCATTCCCTTCTCAAGACTCTGACTGAGTACATTGCCTTTTTGATTATCTTCTTCCTGCATATACACAGACATAAATCCGTCAAATATGATCTTGGAGGCAGCAACCGTAAAAGTATACTCTCCTGCACTGATTTTTACTGATGTTGTTTCATATTTTGCTGCAGACATACGGCTTGCTGTAAAGCGTTTCCAGATCAGCTGATACAGACGGAACTGATCTCTGGAAAGAGATTCTTTGACCATGACTGGCGTTCTGGTAATATCAGTCGGACGGATTGCTTCATGCGCATCCTGAATCTTCTGGTCTTTTTTTACCATCTTTCCACTTGTAGAAACATAGTTTTCTCCATACTGTTCACCAATATAGGTTCGCGCTGCTTCATCTGCTTCCTGTGAGATTCGAGTGGAATCCGTACGCAGATAACTGATCAGACCAACCGTGCCGCTTCCCTTAATATCAATACCTTCATATAACTGCTGGGCAAGACGCATTGTTTTCTGTGTAGAAAAATTCAGTGTTTTGGCTGCCTCCTGCTGCAAAGTACTGGTTGTAAACGGCAGGGGTGCATTCTTGATACGTTCGCCTTTTTTTACCTCTGTAATTTCATACTCTGCATTTTCCAGTTTTCCAAGAAGTTCATCCATCTCGGCCTTATTATGGATTGGAAGTTTCTTATCCGTGCCATAGAATTTTGCCTGAAGAGGTTTCTTCTCTCCTTTTACACGAAACTCACCTTCAAGACTCCAGTATTCTTCCGGAATAAAAGAATTGATCTCATCTTCTCTGTCACAGATAATACGCAGTGCTACAGACTGTACTCGTCCTGCACTCAGGCCTCTTTTCACTTTTACCCAAAGGAGCGGACTGATCGTATATCCTACCATACGGTCAAGCATTCTTCGTGCCTGCTGTGCATCTACCAGGTTCATATCCAGATCCCGCGGCTGTTTGATGGAATTCTTTACAGCAGTCTTTGTGATTTCGTTAAAAGAAATTCTGCGCATCTTAGACGGATCTTCTTTTAGCGCCTGCATCAGGTGCCAGGAGATTGCCTCTCCCTCGCGGTCAGGGTCAGTTGCAAGATATATCTTATCTGCTTTTTGGCCGCTTTGCGAAGATTTGAAAGCAATTCTCCCTTTCCTCTGATCGTAATATATTTTGGTTCAAAATCATTCTCTACATCAATGCCAAACTGACTCTTCGGGAAGTCACGCACATGTCCGTTTGATGCCTGTACATCATAGTTACTCCCAAGAAATTTCTTAATGGTTTTTACTTTTGCAGGTGATTCCACTATCACCAGATATTTCGCCATGCTATCTCTCCTACTTCTCCGTTACTGTTCACTCCGTTACAGCAACACTTCTTAAACTTCCCGGGAGGCTGATCCGTGTCTTATGTTGTCTTTACATAATAATGCCTGCCTATTTCCCGGGCTAACCCCGATATTTTCAACTCCAGCAGAAGACCGCCGACTTTTTCCGGCGAAAGTCCTGTCTTCTGGATCAAAAATTCCACAGATTTTGGTTGCAAATCGAGACAACTATACACCAATTTTAAATCGGTTGCAAGTCCTAACTCATTTTTTGTCTTTACTTTAACAATTTTTTCACAATCTATTCCGAGTTCCCGAAGCAGTATTTCCGGTGTATATGCGATACCTGCCCCGTCATAGATCAATTTATTACACCCCATACTAAGTTCCTCTGTTACCGGTCCCGGTATGGCAAAAACACTTTTTCCCTGATCAAGTGCCCACTGTGCAGTGATCAATGAACCACTTTTTTCTCTTGCTTCAACGATCACAACAAGATCCGCCAGTCCGCTGATAATTCTGTTTCTTGCCGGAAAAAAATAATTTCTTGCCCGCGTCCCCGTCGGCTGTTCACTGAGTATACCACATTTTTCTCGCAGAATTCGCTGATAAAGTGCTCTGTTACCCGAAGGATAACAGATATCAACGCCATTTCCAAGTACCGCCCATGTGCCTCCTTCTCCTTCCAGTGCACCTCTGTGTGCCTCAGTATCAATCCCATATGCCATCCCACTTAATATTTGCACTCCTTCTTCACTGAGTCTCCTGGCATAACGAAACGCCTGCATACGCCCGTATGGACTGGCTGCCCTGGCTCCGACGATTGCAACTGCCGGTCGTCGTGGATCCGGTAATGTTCCCCTGACATATAAAATCTCCGGCATTCCCTCATAATGCAGAAGTTTTCTGCGGATATTCCGGACTTTCTTTCGAAATCTCACGCACAAACATTTCCGTGTCACTTTTTCTGATGTTAAGAGTTCCTTCCATATAAATTATCACTCCTCTTCAGATTTTATACCCTGATTAATTCCAGTATTTTTTGTCAAATGCCCGATAGGATAACGCTTCTGCTATGTGATGTCTGTGAATACTTTCTGTCGCTTCCATATCTGCGATTGTCCGTGCCACCTTTAGAATCCTGTGATAGGCACGGGCACTGAACGGCATATTCTGAAATGCCATCTTCAAAAGCTGCCGGGCGTCTTTTTCCATCTTGCAATATTTCTCAATCTGAGCACCACTTAATTCTCCGTTAAACTGAATTCCTTCTATTTTATATCGTTCTCTCTGAATATCCTGTGCGCAGATAACCCGCTCTCTGATCGTTTGTGTACTCTCCCCTTTTCGTCCACTGCTCAGTCCTTCAAAATCTACCGGGGACACTTCAGCACAAAGATCCAGTCTGTCCAGAAGCGGCTGACTTATTCTTCCCAGATACTGCATTACCTGTGCCGGTGTACACCGACATCTGTTCATATCCGGATAATGACCACAGGGACATGGGTTCATTGCCGCACACAACATAAAATCTGCCGGAAAATCATACGTCCCATATACTCTGGAGATACGTATCACCTTGTCCTCCAGTGGCTGTCTGAGAATCTCCAGGCTTCTTCTGGAAAACTCTGGCATCTCATCCAGAAACAATACACCTCTGTGTGCCAGTGTGATCTCCCCTGGTCTGGGATTTCGGCCACCACCAGCCAGAGCCTGTGCTGAACATGTATGATGCGGACTGCGAAAAGGTCTTTCTCTGATCAGAGGATCTCCTCTCGAGAGCAATCCGGCAATACTGTAGATTTTTGTCAATTCCAGCCCTTCATCAAATGTAAGTGCCGGCATAATTCCCGGAATTCTTCTCGCAACCATCGTTTTTCCTGCCCCCGGAGGCCCGATCATAAGCAGATTGTGAAAACCGCTGACTGCAATCTCCACGGCTCGTTTCAGACTTTCCTGTCCTCGAATATCACTGAAATCCAGTTTTTCTTTACCCGGAGATTCTATTGTTTTTCCCACTTCTTTTCTATAAGAATCAGGACTTTGCACATAGCGTATCATTTCCTGCAGATTGCGAACTCCAATCACCTTCATATCCGGTATCAGTGTCGCTTCCCGGAGATTCTCATATGGAACAACACAAAACCGGCACTTTTCCTCCCTCGCCCTGATGATTATAGGCAAAATCCCTGATATTGCATGAATTTCTCCATTAAGGCTTATTTCTCCGGCCATCATCACCCTATCCAGCTGTTCCGATTTCAGAATATCTGACGCCGCCAAAACAGCTGCTGCTAACGGAAGATCAAATCCAGCTCCTTCTTTCTTGATATCAGCCGGAGCAAAATTCACGGTAATTCTCTTCGGTGGAAGTGCAATACCGTTATTCTTCAATGCCGTTCTGACACGATCCTGTGCTTCCTTTACCTGTGCCGAAGGAAATCCAACCATCGTAAATGTCGGCAGACCATCACTGACGTCTGCCTCCACCTGGATTGGATGAACATCCATGCCTAAAATCGCTGCTGATAGTACACTTGCAAACATAACAACCTCCTGTATGCACATGCACCTCGATCTGCACTGCTATATTTTTGATTTATAATTGTATTATGGGAATAAAAAAAGAAATGATTTTTATTATAGTCCATTTTGCTCCGTATTGCAATAGCACATTTCGGACTGTTTTATAATTACAGAAAATGAAGGAGGTATAAGAATGAAATTTCAACGAATTCAGGATCTGCGTATAGATTCCGATCTCTCTCAGAAGAAAATTGGTGAAATTCTTCATATCAGTCAGCGTTCTTATTCTCATTATGAAACAGGATCTCGTAATATTCCAATTGAAATGCTGATCCGCCTCGCTGATTATTATGATACCACCATTGATTATCTGGTTGGAAGAACCGATAACAAAGAACCGATCAAATGACGCAGAAAGCGAGTCAGTTTCCCTGACTCGCTTTCTGTTCTTCCCACTCAGCAATCTTTGAAATATTTGCAAGCTCATATTCATTGAAAATAGAATTCTGTTCGGCATCAAAAGTGTCCGGATCTATCGTACCCTGATACCAGGATTTACTGTTAAAATAATCCGCAATATAATCTGTTACAAACTGACGTCCATGGCGTGCATAGATTTCATTCTTTGCAAGTTCCAGCTGATCTGAACTATATGCTGAAATCTCCTCATCTGTCAGATAACGATTACTGCTCTCCCGGGAAGAAATATTCGTCCTGTCTCAGCCGTATTCTGTGCCTGCTCGGCCGGCGTTGGTGTAACCGTCGGATCCGGTTGCAGCTGTACCTGTGTTCTGCTCATAATACAACTTACATTTGGATATACAGAAGAAACTGGTTCTGCTGTCGTCGCACGCAGATATAATTGACCATTGTCAAATGTCAGATTTCCTGAAGCTGCATTTCCCGCTGTATCTGTAAAGGAAAATGCTGCCGCAGTTCCGGCCACTTCCGCAGTTACATCAGCAGAAACAGACTGTGTCTGTCCTGCATCTGTCTGGCTGAAGCTGAATGATACACTGTCTTGACTGATATTATATATATTAATTGTCACAAGTCCATCTGTGCTATACCAGTAATCCCAGAAATCATCCGGATTAAAACTTACTTTTTCTTTTGGTATCGGCGTTGGTGTCGCTGTTGGCCTCGGTGTCGGACTGGGAGACGGTGTCACAGGAACTTCCGTAGGTGCTGCTGTCGGCAGACTTTCCAGCGCTGCCATTGCTTCTTTCTTCTTTTGTGCCTCTCTCTCACTTTTCTGAAATCCTGCCAGAAGAAGTGCTGCTGCACTGAACATGATAAATATTGAGACCAATATCACCAGCAGTACCTTCAGTCTGTTTTTTCTTCTCATTCGCTCACCTCTGTTATTGCTTTTGTACTTTATTTTTCTCTTTAATAATACCTTTTCTGTATGCGTCAAGCAACTGTCGCAGTTCACCGATACGTTCTTTCAGAGCTCTTCCTGTGTCTGTATCCCCTACTAAACGACGTTTGGATGTATAATGTACGGATACTCTGTTGGATACAATATCACTTTCTTTAGATATTGCCTGCTCCTTGGATGTAAAAGGCTCATGTGCCGTCAGCACCAGGCCATAAGAATTGTAGATCAGCGTATATCCGGCAATTCCTGTTACTTTCTGATAAGCTTTGCAGAATCCTCCATCAATAACAATTACTTTCCCATTGCATTTGACCGGACTCTCACCATCCCCCTGATGCACAGGAACATGTCCATTGATGATATGGCCGGTTTCCGGATCCAATCCAAATTCCCGTATCATTCCATCTACTACTTTTTCATTTTCAAGAAGATGATAATACGCACCTTTTGTTTCTTTGTGAGTTTCCTTATCCGCAATAAAATATCGTTCAAATGTAGTCATTTTATCCTTGCCAAATAGCGGCGAAGACGGACTTGCCAGATAAACCACAAAATATCTCTGCCCTTACGCTGTTCTTCTCTGTCAACCGCATAAAATGCTCTCCGCACATATGCCTCCAGAACGTCATACAATTCACGTCCCTTATAAGTTTTTCCGTAAATCTGAATTTCCTTCAGACTTCCGTCTTCATTTAATGGAATACATCCATGAAACAGAAGATTTCCATTATATATCTTATAAAGTCCACCTTTGTCCAGCAACAACCGCATATGATTCTGCAATTTTTCGCAGTTTCGGAATGCAGTTTCCAGACGTTCCATCACATCCAGTTCTCCCGGAGTAAGTTCATACGGATGCTTCCAGTCAATCGTTGGAAATTCTGTATCAAGCATTGGATATTCTTTTCCATCTGCCAGTGTAACCGTACCTTTTTCCGGATTGATCCGGTGCAGCAGACATCTGTCTTCCATATGAAATTCTTTATGTCTTCGAAGCAGCTGTCCCTCCAGCTTAAACTGAATGATTGCAATTGCTTTATGCATCTTCTGTCCAAGTTCTTTTTCCAGTGCATTATAATTAGATGTTCCCTTCATTTCAAAAGCAGTACACGGATCATCTTTATATACTTCCATTGCAAATGTCGCAAGCGGAAGCATATTAATTCCGTATCCATCTTCCAGAATATCCAGATTTCCATAGCGGATACTGTTACGAAGCACCGTTGCTATACAGGCTCTCTGCCCAACTGCTGCCCCCATCCATACTACATCATGATTTCCCCACTGGATATCCAGAGAATGATACTGTATCAGACGGTCCATGATAAAATGCGGGCCCGGCCTCTGTCAAAAATATCACCCAGAATATGCAGATGATCTACAACCAGTCTCTGTATCAGTTCTGCAAGTGCAATGATGAAATTCTCTGCACGGCCAATTTCAATGATCGTATTGACAATAGAATCATAATAAGCTTCTTTGTCGAGCACTTCCGCCTTTTCTGTGATCAATTCTTCAATAACATACGCATAATCCGGAGGTAATGCCTTACGTACCTTGGATCTTGTATATTTGGACGCTGTAGTCTTGCAGACTTCGATCAAACGGTACAAAGTAATCTTGTACCAGTTCTCCATATCTTCCTCTGTCTTTTTGACCAGCTGTATTTTTTCTTTCGGATAATAAATCAGTGTAGCCAGCGCCCTCTTGTCATTATTGCTCAGTGTATGGCCAAACACATCATCGATTTTTTTGCGTACAGCACCAGAACCATTGCGAAGTACATGCGAAAAAGCCTCATATTCTCCATGCAGATCCGACATAAAATGTTCTGTCCCTTTTGGCAGGTTCAGAATCGACTGCAGATTAATGATCTCAGTAGAAGCCTTTCCGATTGTCGGATAGAGTTCCGCAAGTCTCTGTAAATACCTTAACTCCTCTTTTTTCATAATTGTCTCCTTTTCGCTATGGTAACATACCCGGCTTTTCTATCGGTAATCCCCATTTTTTATAAATGATATCCATTCAGGCAATCACACCGTCAAACAATGAAAACTGATTAGACTGTGGAATATCTCCAAAGATTCCCAGATCATCCATCAGATCGATAACCGTCTTGCTGACCTTTGTCCGATCTCTGAAATCATCCTTCGACAGGAATTTTCCCTGTTTGGCAGCATCTACGACTGCCTCGGCAGCTTTATCCCCCATTCCGTCAATACAGTTCAATGCGGGCATCAGTTTGCCGTCAATGATCTGAAAACGATTTGCCTTGGCACGGTAAAGATCGATTGGCATGAACTCCAGACCTCGTGCATACATTTCCTGTACAATACGCATATCTTTGATCGTATCCTGTTCTTTCTTTGACGCTGCATCGCCCTTTTTGCGAAGTTCTGCAAGATAGAAATCTAACCTGTCACGTCCCATACACATCGTTTCATATGAAAAAGCCGTTGCACGGATACTGAAAAATGCCGCATAATATGCAAGGGGTTTAAATACTTTAAACCAGGCAATACGCCATGCCATCATAACGTATGCTGCTGCATGTGCCTCGGGAACATATATTTAATCTTTTTACAGGACCAGATATACCACTCCGGAACATTGTGTTCACGCATGGTAGCTTCCCACTCTTCGCGCAGACCTTTTCCTTTACGTACAGCTTCCATGATCGTAAAGGCAAGGCTGCTTTCTACCCCCATGCTGATGAGATAGATCATAATATCATCTCGTGTACAGATTGCAGTAGAAATCGTTGCTTTTCCTTCTTCGATCAATGTCTGTGCATTTCCCAGCCATACGTCTGTACCATGAGACAATCCGGCAATACGTACCAGGTCAGAAAAATATTTCGGTTTCGTATCAATAAGCATCTGCATGGCAAAATCTGTACCAAACTCCGGTACACCCAGACATCCGAGCTTGCAGCCTCCAATATCCTCCGGTTTGATTCCCAATGCATCCGTACTTGCAAATAAAGACATAACTTCCTTGCTGTCCAAAGGAACATCACGGGCACTTAAGCCTGTCAGATCCTCCAGCATACGGATCATTGTCGGATCATCGTGTCCGAGAATATCCAGTTTCAAAAGGTTTCCATCAATAGAATGGTAATCAAAATGTGTTGTGATAATATCACTGTTCTCATCGTTTGCCGGATGTTGTACCGGCGTGAACTTTTCAATTTCCACACCCACTGGAAGGACAATGATTCCACCCGGATGCTGGCCGGTCGTTCGCCGGATACCGGTACATCCCTGCACAATACGGTTGATCTCACAATAACGTTTGTGCTGTCCCCGTTCCTCATAATAATTCTTCACATAACCAAATGCCGTCTTCTCCGCAAGTGTACCAATCGTTCCGGCCTTAAAGGTCTGCCCTTTGCCAAAGATAACCTCTGTATATCGATGTGCATTCGCCTGATACTCACCTGAAAAGTTAAGGTCAATATCCGGTTCCTTATCTCCCTTGAATCCAAGGAATGTTTCAAAAGGAATATCAAAGCCTTCCTTACTCATCTTAGCGCCACACTTCGGGCATACTTTATCCGGCATATCGCATCCGGCCATACCTCCGAATTTCTTGACTTCCGGCGAATCAAAGTCACTGTATTTACATTCCGGACACAAATAATGCGGTGGCAGAGGATTTACTTCTGTGATACCAGACATAGTTGCCGCCAGTGAAGAGCCTACTGATCCTCGCGAGCCAACCAGATAACCATCTTCATTAGATTTCCATACCAGTTTCTGCGCGATGATATACATAACAGCATATCCATTGGAAATAATAGAATGCAACTCCTTGTTCAAACGGTCTTCTACAATCTTTGGAAGATTTTTACCATACATCTCATGTGCACGGTTAAAACAGATATCTTTCAGATCCTGATCCGAATTTTCAATAACCGGTGGAAATTTATCCGGATGAATCGGAGAGATCTTCTCGATCATATCTGCAATCTTGTTGGTATTGGTAATAACCACTTCTTCTGCTTTTTCACTTCCCAGATAAGAAAATTCTTCCAACATCTCTTCTGTAGTGCGCAGATATAGAGGTGCCTGATTATCCGCATCTGAGAATCCGTTTCCGGCCATAATGATCCGGCGATAGATTTCATCCTGTGGATCCATAAAATGTACGTCACAGGTGGCAACAACCGGTTTCTTAAACTGATCTCCAAGTTTTACGATTTTCTTATTAAGTTCAATCAGATCCTCATTGGATTTCACACGATCATTTTTTTCATCTGCGATCATAAATGCATTATTTCCAAGTGGCTGAATTTCCAGATAATCATAAAAATTGACCAGTCTGGCAATTTCCGGTTCCGGTGCATTTCGAAGAAGTGCCTGATACAATTCGCCAGCTTCACAGGCACTTCCGATCAGAAGTCCCTCTCTGTGTTCCAGAAAAAGGCTCTTCGGTACACGTGGACGACGTCTGTAATATTTCAGATGTGACTGGCTGACCAGTTTATAGAGATTCACACGTCCGGTCTCATTTCTCGCCAAAATGATCGCATGATATGTCGGCAGCTTCTTAATTGTATTCACAGATACATTTCCCTGCTGGTTCAGCGTATCCATATCAAAAATGTCTCGTTCTTTTAACATTTCCACAAACCGTACAAAAATCTCAGCCGTACATGCTGCATCGTCCACTGCTCTGTGATGATGGTCCAGAGACACTCCGACAGCCTTGGCAACCGTATCCAGTTTGAATCGGTTCAGTGCCGGCAGAAGAAAACGTGCCATACCAACCGTATCCACATATGTATACTCCTGCGGCAGCCCCTGTCGTTTGCAGTTTTCTATAATAAAACTCATATCAAAGTCCGCATTATGGGCCACCATGACAGCTCCTGCACAAAATTCAAGGAACTGCGGAAGTATTGTCTGAATATCCGGTGCATCCATAACCATGGAATCATTAATACTTGTCAACTGTTCAATTCTGTATGGAATCGGTACCTTTGGATTCACAAACGTCGAAAAACGGTCTGTGATCACACCATTTTCGACTCTCACAGCACCAATCTCTATAATCTGACATGTAAGCGGAGAAAATCCTGTTGTCTCAATATCAAATACAACAAATTTACCATCAATCGGCTGTCCCTGACTGTTGGTAACAATGCCTTTCATATCATCAACAAGATATGCTTCCATACCATACAGGACTTTAAAATCTGAATCTTTCGGAACACATCCTCCCCATGCATCAAAACAGTGGTTTGCCTCCGGGAAAGCCTGTACAACACCATGGTCTGTAATTGCGATTGCCTTGTGCCCCCATTCGTAAGCTCGTTTTACCAGATCTTTTGCAGTCGTAACACCATCCATATCACTCATTTTGGTATGGCAGTGCAGTTCCACTCGCTTCTGTGGGCTGGTATCCATTCTGGTACTACGGAAATCTGCAATTTTCTTAATTGCAGATATTGATCCGATCGTCAACTCACTGTCAAATCGGTCAATCGTTGTTACCCCTTTAAATTTCAAAAAGGCACCTTTTTTGCAGATTCCGTAATCTCAGGTACCTGTTCATTTCTCAGAAACATTTTGATCACAATAGAATCAGTAAAATCTGTTACCGGAAATATCAGGATTGTTTTTTCATTACGGATCTCACGTGCTTCCACATCCATAACCTGTCCACGGATGATGACTTCTCCCATCTCACCGGTAATAGATTCCAGATCAATGGTATCTCCCTCAAAATCTCTTCCATAGATCACATCCGGATTACTGTCTTTGCGGAATCCTCCATGAAACTCTCCACGCTGGCTTTTCTTCTCAAATGTTTTTGGTTTCTGTTCTGTTTTATTAGTCTTCGCTTCTGCTTTTTTGCCATCCTTTACTTCCGTTGCAGCCGTATCTTTCTCTTTCTCATCCTGCAGCGGCTCCGGTGTCAGTTTGGCATGTTTCAGCACATTCGCCACCTCCTGCCGGATCTGCAGCGCAGCATTTTTGCGATATTTGCTCTCTTCTGTCTCTATGAACTGCAGGTTGATCTTGAGATTCATCCCACATCGTTCACAAAAAACTTTTTCCAGATATTCCACCAGAATCCCGCTTTTTTCTCTGGATATCACAGAATCAGGTAAAGTCAGATTCATCTGCTCATCCGATGGAAAAGCAATCTGCGCACGCTTAAAAAGATTGTATTCAAGCATATTGAAGTTCTTCAGTTCCACTTCCATACTGGAACGATAAACTTCCAGAAAATTGGCCGGGGAATACTGTCTGGAAAGATGAAACGTTCAATCACTGTTACCTGTATTTCAAGACCTGAAAAGCACTGTCGCTCAATCTGATCTTCCAGTGCCATAATATATTTCTTGTGGATCCAGCGTTCACTATGAATATAAACCCACAGTCTCGTCTTCGCTGGATTGCAGGAAACTTTTGATACAGTTACCATCTCCAGCCATTCATGCAGCTGGTCTTTTACTTTTAAATTGGGAAATACATCGAAAAATTCTTTCTCCACACTCTATGCCTCTCTTATCCCTCCCAGTGAAGCAGTTCCTCTCTTAAAGTATCCAGAAGCTGGTCTTCCGGTACTTTCTTCACAATCTCACCTTTTTTGATCAGCAGACCGACACCAACACCTCCGGCAATCCCAATATCTGCTTCCTTTGCTTCACCAGGTCCATTCACCACGCACCCCATAACAGCAACTTTAATGTCCAATGGGATATCCTGTACCATTGCTTCTACTTTATTTGCAAGCCCGATCAAATCAATACGTGTACGTCCACATGTCGGACAAGAAACAACTTCTACGCCACCTTTACGCAGTCCCAGTGTCTTAAGGATCCGTTTGGCAGATTTTATTTCTTCCAATGGCGCGCCCGTCAAAGAAACACGGATCGTATCTCCGATTCCCTGTGAAAGAATGATTCCAAGTCCTACGGCAGATTTGATATTTCCAGAATACAGAGTTCCCGCCTCTGTAATACCAACATGAAGCGGATGATCTGTTTTTTCTGCAATCAGCTCATGTGCTTTGGCACACATCATAACATCCGAAGATTTGATACTGATCACAAGATTGTCATACCCCATCTCTTCAATGATACGTACTTTATCCAGTGCACTCTCCACCAGTCCTTCTGCTGTTACACCATGGTATTTTTCTACCAGCTCTTTTTCCAGAGAACCACTGTTGACTCCTACACGGATTGGTATATTTCGCTCTTTTGCAACATCCACAACTGCCTGAATACGGTCAGTACTTCCGATATTTCCAGGATTGATACGAATTTTATCTGCACCGTTTTCCATTGCGGCAATCGCCAGTCGATAATCAAAGTGAATATCTGCCACCAATGGAATGTGAATCTGCTTTTTGATTTCTTTCAGTGCCTGCGCAGCTTCCATAGTCGGCACTGCACAACGGATAATATCACATCCGGCTGCTTCCAGCTCCAGAATCTGGCGGACAGTTGCCTCCACATCTTCTGTCTTTGTATTCGTCATAGACTGAATCAGAATTGGATTACCTCCACCAATCTTTTTATTTCCTATCTGTACAACTTTTGTATGATCACGATACATGCTCTTCTCTCCTTTTTGACGAAAAAGCGGAGCTGTTATTTTTAAACAGCCCCTCTTGTATTTCAGTGCTGAATTTCCAACAGTTTAGCCTTCAGGTCATTTTCCATTCTGACCATTTCAGCTTCCGCTGCCTGGCGTTTTTCTCTGCCCTCTTTCTGAATCTTCATTACATCATCCAGCGTCTGAATCAGATCTGCATTGGTTTTCTGAAGTGTTTCCATATCCACAATACCACGTTCCGATTCTTTTGCTGTCTCTACCGATGCCATATGCAGTTTCTCTGCATTTTTTCGAAGGAGTTCATTTGTAAGATCCGATACCTGGCTCTGTGCCTGCGCCGCCTCTGTTGAATGTGCAATGCCAAGTGCCAGTACCATCTGGCTTTTCCAGAGTGGAATCGTATTGACCAGTGTAGTCTGAATCTTTTCTGCCATCATCGTATCATTATTCTGGACAAGGCGGATCTGTGGTGCTGTCTGCAGTGAGATCATTCTGGTAAGTTCCAGGTCATGAAGTTTTTTCTCAAAACGGGCACATTTACTGTCCAGATCCTTAGCCGCCTGCGCGTCCTCCGGGAGTCCGGTCATTTTCGCCTTTTCTTCCAGATCATGCAGTTTGCCGTTCCTAGTCTGTGCAAGCCTCTGTTTACCAGCCTGAATATACATGGAAAGCTCTTTAAAATACAGGAGATTCTGTTCATACATTTTGTCCATCATTGCAGAATCCTTGAGCAGACGAACCTGATGCTTTTCCAGTGCATCTGCAATCTTTTCTACATTTACTTCAGCCTTGTCATATCTGTTTTTCAAATTTTCTACTTTATTTGCCTGTTTTTTGAAAAATCCCAGAAAACCTTTTTCCTCTTCGGCATCAAATCCCTTCAGTTCTCCAACAACTCCTGAAAGAAGTTCTCCGACTTCACCAAGATCCTGTGCTCTTACGTTTTTCAATGCCTCATCTGAAAAATCGGCCATCTTTTTCTGTGTCCCAGCGCCATACTGCATGACCTGTGTCAGATTCTCCACATCAATCTTAGATGCAAAATCGTCCACCATCTTCTGTTCTTCCGGTGTCAGTACTGTCTGTGCCATCTTCTGCTGGACCGGATCCATTTCCGGTGCAACTTCCATCAGTTGTCCTTGTACCTGCACTTCCGGCTCCTTCTTCACTTCCGGTGCAAAATCTGGTTCCAGTGTAAGTGACGGCATCCCTGTTTCTGCCTGTTTCATTTCATCACCCATATCGTTCTCCTTATCGTGTTCTGTGGCAAATGTATTTTATACTCGTTTTTTTATAATTGCTTCTTACTGAAATCATTTCCAGTCAGTCCTTCCTGTGCAAGCATCGTATGAAGCACAGATATATCACTGGAAACATCCCACGCGGTATCCTGAAAAACTGAATCCAGGAGTTTTGCAAATGCTTCATTTAAAGTATCCAGCGTATCTTCAATTTCTTTTTTGGATGAGCGGATCGTCTCTCCCTGAATTGGCTGTCTGTCCATTTCTTCATAAGCATCCAGAAGTTTCACTGTCATAGGTAGATAATAATCCATCATTTTTTTAAGGTCCGGGATAATTTCCGGATGCTCCTCTGCCCTCTGAAAAATCTGTTCTACAATCTGTTCCATGCGGGCAATTTTAGCCGAAATCTCTTCTCCCGGGATTGCATCATTACTTGCATGGATTTTTTGAATATATGCTTCACCTTTATCCAGAACTTCCTGTACTTCCGGACTGATCTGTTTCTGCTGCTCTGTTTCCTGCTGGCGTTTTCTGCATTCTTCTTCGTTTCGCTGCTCCAGTGCCTTCTGTGTCTCTGTATACTGTCGATATGTTTCTGTGCTCGTGATCAGGCATGTTTCCTTCTGATCTGTCTGTCCTTCCAGAAACCAGCCTTTCTGAATCATAAATCTGATATCTTTTTTTACAAATTTCACACTGCGGCCCACAGCCCCTGCCAGACGTTCAAAATCACAATACGTTCTGTCTCCAAGTGCCTGTACATATTTCTTGAAGCGTTTCAATCTGCCAAGTCCTGTACAGCCTCCATAGATCATCCCCACACCTGCCAGTGTACCAATCAACGTCACTGCTGTCGAAGTGATACCGCCGTGACCTATTACAGCCTGCAGAATCTGCACTGTCAGAAGTCCTATTGCCATACTTCCGGAAAGAAGCCCACCAAATACGATCAGCAGAATATCTTTTACCTTTTCGCCTCCGGTATTTCCGTACAGTTCCGGATGAGTTTCCTGTATTTTCTGATTCATAACTTTGTGCTCAGTTTTTTTCTGAACCGTCGCAGGATGCTCTTTCTGATATTGTTTCAGTGTATTATTAACCATCTTCGTGATGGACTGATTCAGTTCCTGATAATTGCTTGTTTTTACAGCATTTTCTATTGTTGTCTGCACTTCACGGACTTTTTGCTCCACAAAGCTGAAATCCGTTCCGTTATCGTAAGATTTTTTGTCCATTCCGTCCTCCCTGTAAACTCTCCCTTTAT
>ENA-OQDM01000672-OQDM01000672.1-human-gut-metagenome-genome-assembly--contig:-NODE-672-length-18316-cov-1.764473_pt1 | contig 18316 bp, 19 predicted proteins | sample MGYA00242772_ERZ504605 | MGnify/ENA primary metagenome ERZ504605 (study PRJEB26092, sample SAMD00036348) | human gut metagenome | host: Homo sapiens | study: EMG produced TPA metagenomics assembly of... | reverse complement strand
TTAGTCTGGAAAGATGTTTTTTCAGACTAACAGATATAAAATAAGCAGCGGTGACATCAACACAAGAATCAGAAGCAGACGCCTGATGGGATCCTCATTGCCATGGAAAAACACAGATGTCACTTCGTCTAACTGATATTTCATGCTTCCAAAATATTCCAGTTGGATTGCAAAATCTGATACTTCTAAATTGGTGCGGGACTTGATAAAAGCAACCGTATTCTCTACACTGTCAAAATTGATCTTTGTAAAAAACTGGAAATAGACCGCTGCAAAAACCTCGACTGCACCGGACAATACCACCCCAAAAAATTCTTTTTTGTGCAGTTTGTTCTCCGCAAATGCATCATAGCATAGCACCGTGAACGTCAGTGGATAATATAAAAAAGCATACCCCTGATGGATTGCAAGTCCCACGACTCCCAATATCGTAATAAGCATCGCTTTTATAGCAAAATTCTTTAACCGCAGTGCTGCTAACACCGTCAGAAGTGTGATCAAAAGCATATAGACATCCAGCCGTCCCAAATTATCTTCATTCCATACATAGGCAATCGAAAACGGAGCTACCATATACGCTACCACAACTCCATAAATGATATCCCTATGTTCCGGATCTGCTGCCAGCGATAACCGTATCAACTGCCCCAGCACGATCGCCAGCACCAGAATCGTCAACATAATACCGATTCCTACATATTTATATGCCACAGTGACATCCAGATAATCTCCATAAAAGAGTTTATATATACTTCCAATCAAAAGTCTTGAACCATTTCCCATGGAATAATCCATGGCATCCCATGCACTGGACCATGTATCCAGATCTAATGCTCTGGTTGATAAAAAGCGGATCAGAAAAGCAATAAAAATCATCGTTTCATAGGAAACCCGATTCCATATTTTCGCAATCTTATGTGTCATGTAAAACTCCTATTCCTGCATTTTAACCACAATGATGCCATTGATATATTCTACACACCCTTTTAGCGGATAAACAGACATATTTTTATATTCATCTGTTTCCACGATCTCCATCATCTCGTCGTAAGACGCCTGTTCCATCTGGACTCCAAAACAATAATTCCAGATAATAGTGTAATGGTAAGAATCATTCAGAAATGAGTCATTGCTGATTCCCATAATGCTCGGCATCATAATCTGGAGATTCTCTGTTGCACAATTATAATCACCCATGATAACGACCTTATCATGCTGGTTCTGAAACTCATCCATCTGCTCGATACGCTGCAAAACATCCTCTGCGATAGAAATGGATTTATGATAGCTCAGATTCATATTAAAATATGCAATGTTACAGTTAATCACATTATAATACACCAGTCCACAAAGCACAAAAATACCGCATCCCTTCAGTATCTTTGAGATCCAGGTTTTCCAGTCTAACTGCAACAACATAATGATCATAAGCAGATAGATCAGGCAGACAGCCATTTCCATCAGCGTATAATACTGCACGTCCGGTGAAGTAAAGTTGATAAAGTATGCTCCAACCGGGATCAGGCAGACAGCTGCAATGGAGGCTAACATTGACATTTTTTTTCTTATAAACCTGATTGCGTACTAAAAGATATATTAAGATCAGTCCGATCAGCAACAATGCCGCTGCATTTAATAAGGAATAAACGTGTTTTTCCACACCATGTTCCATACCAAGGATCAGTCTGAAATGATACAGCGTCTTTTGCAGTGCCGCCTTATACTGCCCTAATGACATGATCCCCAAAGCACCGATTCCCTGATAACCTGGCAGTGTAATATTATAACGGATCAATGTGATCTTTAAAATAACCGCATACAGTACCGCTCCGCCGACCAGCATTCCAAGATATTTTAAATCTTTTCTTACTGCTTCTAAGAAGTCAAGTTTCTCAATGACAAACTGCCGGATAATATAAAGCAATACCAACACGATTGCCACCGTTGCATATGCCTGATAAATCCCCATTGCAAATGCAAGACAGACCATTCCTGCTATCGTTCCCCACTTTTTGACACACCAAGTCAGATAAACTGCAAGCGTAGCCAGCAAAAATGCGAGTAGATACGCATCTGCCGTATACATATAAGCAAAAGAAGACACAACGGTCGGGAAGGATACAAAAATTGCCGCACAAAGCACGATCATTCCCTTATTTTTTATTTCAAACATTTCAGTGAGTAAAATAAACAACGATACTGATATAAAAAAGAGAAAATGCACCGTTGACCCACGGAAGATCAAACATCGAAGTAATCAGTCCTGCATACCCTAAGAACCAGCGTCCCAGGGTATAGGTAGAACCGACTCCCGTAAAATTATAAATACTGTCCCATATAGGAAGAAAATTAAAGAAACGATAGGCATGTGCCAAAAGTCCAACGATCCATGTTGTTATAAATCCGACCATCCATTCTTCTTTCAACACAATTTTCTTTTTTCCGATTGTAAATGTTTTCATTATCTCCTACCAATTAAACTTCTCTGCGAAATAAGCATCCAGATCCTCGATCTTAATACGCTCCTGCTCCATGGTATCACGGTCACGAACCGTTACCGCACCGTCATTTTCAGATTCGAAATCGTAAGTTACGCAGAACGGAGTACCGATCTCATCCTGTCTTCTGTAACGTTTTCCGATATTTCCTCTGTCATCAAATTCACAGTTGTATTTGTGTGAAAGCTGTGCAAATACCTTTTCTGCGCCTTCATTTAACTTCTTGGATAATGGAAGCACACCGATCTTAACCGGAGCTAAAGCCGGGTGGAAATGAAGAACTGTTCTCATATCCGGTTTTTCTTCGGTTCCGATATTCTCCTCATCGTAAGCAGCACATAAGAATGCTAAAACAACACGGTCTGCACCGAGTGAAGGCTCGATGACATACGGAAGATATCTTTCATTCTTCTCATCATCAAAATAAGTAAGATCCTGACCGGAAGTCTCCTGATGGCGTCCAAGGTCATAATCAGTTCTGTCAGCGATACCCCAGAGCTCGCCCCATCCGAACGGGAATAAGAACTCGATATCGGTTGTTCCCTTGCTGTAAAATGCAAGTTCAGCCGGATCATGATCACGCAGACGCATCTCATCCTCTTTGATTCCAAGGGAGATCAGCCAGTCACGACAGAAGCCTCTCCAGTACTGGAACCACTCTAAATCAGTGCCAGGCTCACAGAAAAACTCAAGCTCCATCTGCTCAAACTCTCTGGTACGGAATGTAAAGTTACCCGGTGTGATCTCGTTACGGAAAGATTTTCCGACCTGTCCGATACCGAACGGGATCTTTTTGCGGGATGTTCTCTGTACATTTTTAAAATTAACGAAAATACCCTGTGCTGTCTCCGGTCTTAAGTATACGGTATTTTTTGCATCTTCAGTAACACCCTGGAATGTCTTAAACATCAGGTTAAACTGACGGATATCTGTAAAGTTATGTTTGCCGCAGGTCGGACATGGAACCTGATTTTCTTCGATGAAATCACGCATCTCTTCCTGTGTCCAGCCGTCTACGGAACTCTTTAACTCAATTTTTTTCTCTTCCGCAAAATCCTCGATGATCTTGTCTGCACGGAAACGCTCGTGACATTCTTTACAATCCATTAAAGGATCAGAAAATCCTCCAAGATGTCCGGATGCAACCCATGTCTGCGGGTTCATTAAGATCGCACAGTCCACACCAACATTGTATGGGTTCTCCTGAATAAATTTCTGCCACCATGCTCTTTTTACATTGTTCTTTAACTCAACGCCGAGATTACCATAATCCCATGTATTTGCAAGACCGCCGTAAATCTCAGATCCCGGATAAACGAATCCTCTTGATTTTGCCAGTGCTACAATTTTGTCCATTGATTTTTCCATAAATAATTCCTCACCTTTCTATAAAATGGCAGTAAACTGCCTCTTTTGTATGCTTACTTATAAATAATGTATGTGTAGACATCTGTTTCAAATGCCCCATCATCTTTTACATAAGTTGTATCGTCATTGACGTCTGTGTCAGACACCTCTGTTGACCCGCCAATACTCTCTGTTCCATCAGCGATATTTTCATCTGAATCACTCTCATCTGCTGTACTGCCACTGTTTAAACTGTAACCATCCCGGATGGACACACTGTCTGTTCCGGTCAGTTTTACATTCTCACTTGAAACATAGCAGATTGTACCGTCTACTTTCACATCTCTGTTTGCCTTGATGATAACTACTTTTAAATCTTCTCCGGAGTAAATTTCCTCCTTTGTGGCGGTTCCTGTCACCTTTCCATCTTCCACACTGACAAAATCTGTCTTGAAATCATATCCTGCTGCGAGTGCCTTAACAACTTTTCCCTCATAGAGTTCAATGCCATTAAATCCTGTGTAATCTTCCGGCGTCTTATACTTCATCTTAAGTGTTGCCGTACCGTCCTTCACAGACAGATTTTCCAGTTTGACCGCACTCTTTCCATGCTCCCCGGTATATGCGGAAACGGCATCCGTCACATAATCCTTTAACTCCGTTTCATCATAATAATCTTTGTCTAACGTTTCAACATCCACCGAAAGCACGGTTCCGTTTTTCTGTACATACACTGTATCCGTATCCGCATCCAGAGATTTTCCACATCCAGCCAGCATCGAAATGCCAATCAGTACGCTGATACCTGCCATACATGCTTTTCTCATTTTTATAATTCTCCATTCGTCTTACATATCCAATGTTTTACATTATACTATTTCCCATTCCCGATTTCAACCAGTAAATAGTTCCTCCAACATTTTCAGCGTCTGAAACGAATGATCCAGATAAACTGCACGGTAACTTTTCATGATCGCCAGCAGCTGTCTTAACACACTGTCACTGACGGAAAAAGTATACAGTTTTTCCACCCTTGCCGAAATGATGTACTGCATTGTGTAAAGCGTCGACTCTTCCAGTAAAAACCTGCCGGATTCCTCCGGTGACGGATCCTTTTTTTCACACGTTTCACAGATACATCCGCCACGCCTTGTCATAAACCAGCGCAAATTTTCTTTTTCCCCACATCTGACACAGGAAAAAACGTTTGGCGCCTCGCCGTTGACAGCCATCGCCTTCAGTTCAAAAATAAAGCGGACCAGCCTCTTATCATAGGCAGCGCTCGTCAATGCCCTGAGTGACTGATAAAGCAGCTTTAACATTTCCCGTTCATCATTGTTTTCCTGACAGTAATAATCGGCAAATTCCAGAAAATAACACCCATAATATGTAGCTTCAAGTTCTTCCTGAACTTCCCTGAAATAGTTCTGAATGGATGCCCTGACTACGGTGTAGGAACTTCTTCCCTCAAACATTTCAAATTCTCCAAAGGAAAACGGGGTTGCCGCAGCAACAAGTGCACTGTTTGGTCTTCTTGCACCCTTTGCAAATGCGGTGATCTTGCCCCGTTCCTTTGTCAGCAGCGTGATTCTTCTGTCATAATCGCCAATCGGCATTACCTTTAAGACCATCCCGGTCACTACGATATTCTGTCCCATCCGGTCTGTTCTCCCATCCTCTCCCTGTGGTATCAAAGCTGCCTTCGTGCGACTCTTTGTATTTTAAATAATCAGTTACTCTTCCTGTTATCATAAAATTGTTCCAGGCTTCATCCATGGTCTCATCCTCCCATCATCCATCACTTGATAATGTTAGGATTTCCGCAGACAGCTTCGCTTATACCAGCAAAAAAATGGTAAGTTTAGATCTCATCCTTGTTATAACCAAAATTCTTCATCATGGAATCGCTGTCACGCCAGTCTTTTTTAACTTTTACCCAAAGTTTTAAATTGACCTGTTCCTCTAACAGTCGTTCGATCTCATAACGTGCGTTTGAACCGATCTTTTTTAACATTGCCCCGCCTTTTCCAATCACGATGCCCTTATGGGAATCCCTCTCGCAGACGATTGTCGCCTCAATGTCCATGATGTTCTGTCCTTTCCGCTGTTTCATGCGGTCAATGCAGACAGCGATTCCGTGCGGGATCTCATCATCCAATGCATGAAGTGCCTTTTCACGGATGATCTCCGCAACGATCGCGCGCTCCGGCTGGTCTGTGATTGTGTCCTCATCATAAAACTGCGGTCCGTACGGCAGATATTTAAAGATCATGTCAAGTACGGTATCGAGATTCTGTGCGCGCAGGGCGGACGCCGGAACGATCTCGGCAAAATCATATACTTTGCGGTAAGTATCGATAAATTCCAGTATCTTGTCACGGCTGACCGTATCCACCTTATTGATGACAAGAATCACAGGTGTTTTTGTCTTTTTTAACTGCTCGATGATATGCTGTTCCCCTGCTCCGATAAAGTTCGACGGCTCTACTAACCAGAGGATCACATCCACTTCATTTAATGTGTGTTCTGCAGTGTTGACCATATATTCACCCAGCTTGTTTTTTGCCTTATGGATTCCCGGCGTGTCCAAAAATACGATCTGTCCGCGTTCCATATCCGTATAGACAGTCTGGATACGGTTTCTGGTGGTCTGCGGTTTATTGGATGTGATTGCGATCTTCTGACCAATCAGATGATTCATTAAAGTTGATTTTCCAACGTTTGGTCTGCCGATAATTGTGACAAATCCCGATTTAAAATTTTCTTTCATTCGTACTCCATTTCCAAATTATTCATATAAATTTTTCAGCTGCATAAACATGTCGCTCTGACTCTTTAAGTTATCTTCGTTTCCGATGACACAGAGATTTTTTTCTTCCAGCACGGATGCGATCAGATCCTTTAAGCCACGGATATCCTCATCTGTTGCACCGATCACCTGATCGCGCTCTTTCTGGATATCCGCAAAATCCAGTCCCTGTAAATATGCGGTCATGGAACGTGCTCCCTTCGCACTCGGATTCATCGGCGTATCCATATCACTGATCGTACCAATGATGTATTTTGTCATCTCACGCTCGTCCGCCTTAAAATCGGCAAGATACTGCGGGATACCGTCATAGATCTCATCCGTTTTCTTTAAGTTCGGATCACGGTAGGAAACAAAATAAGTATCTCCATTCCGCATATAGCTGTTCATACATCCATAGCTCCGCCCTTGACACGGACATTGATCCAGAGATAATCATATCCCATAATGACTTTTAAAATGCGCAATGCACCGTGATACGAAAATCCGTGGCGCACATAGTTACCAGCTCTCGCCACATACTGCACCTGGGAGGCATCCATAAATCCCTCATTTTTCTTTTCTAAATGAAGCTCTGGCAGACTCCGCTCTTTCACGATTTTCTTCGACGGATACAGATTTTTTAACAGGAAAGCGATCTGTGCTTCTACCGCCTGATAATCTGCCTCTTCGCAGACAACACTGACGATCATGCGCTCCGGTACAAATATCGTCTGTACCATTTTCTCAAGCTGTGCGATCAGTGCATCTTTTTTCTCATTAAAATGTTCATCTAAATCAGCGACCAGCTCATAGAAGGAAATGCCTGCGGTTGCCTCCTGATAATATGCCGCTCTTGAGAAATAAGACAGCGCACGCATGGATGCCACCGAATGTCCGGAACCGTCAAATGCCGCCTCCACCCTTGAACGAAGCTGCGCAATGATCTCACGCAGGCGCTTTTCATCAGAAATCTTTGTCGTCATTATGATCTCACGCAAAAGATCCATCGCCTGGGGCAGCTCCGATGCAAGCGTTTTTACACGCAGTTCAAACATAAACTGCATATCCTCCGGCTTCTTCACATGCGGATAAACACCACAGCTTGCGGATATTCCACCGGTGTGGATGTTGATCTCATTTGCCAGTTCTGAAAATCCGTACCGCTCTGTATCCATATAGCCAAGGATATATTTTAAAATTCCAACATACGGCAGATCTTTGATCTCCATATCACGGATATCAAAGAGGATGCGCAGATAATCAATACCATTTGAAAACATCTCATGGTGTACGACCGTCGTGTCACCGCATTTTTTCATCGTATTGTAAAGCGGTGCCGCCTCACGTTTCATATCCTCACGTTTTAACATCGGAATTTTTGCCAAATCTTCCTTTGGTGAAGGCTCTTCCTGATACTGTTTTAAATGTTTCGTGTCTGCGATAAGCTGCTTGATCTCCTCTTTACTCAGGCTGTCTTTATATGCAGCAAGTTTCTCTGCCAGTGTCTCTTCTCTTTTTGCATTAAGACCTCTCTCCGGCTCAATCACAACCACCGACGCATGCGGATTGTGAAGCAGATACTTTTCAATCAATGTTTCAAAATATCCGGTCTCAACCTGCTCCCGCAGGAAACGGTAAGTATCTAATGCCTCCACATGCATAAATGGCTGCATGTCATCGTAAAGCCAGCTGTCCAGACACTGGATGCCGTATAATAGTCCCTTCGGGAATTGTCCGAAATCCGCTTCACGATAGCGGAACTCTGACGCACTGATCCCGGCAAGCAGTGCTTTCTTATCCACGCCGTCTTTTACCTGACGGTTTAACACATCCTGTATCGTCGCAAGAAACTTTTCTTTATCTGCACTGTTCGCATTTTTTGCAATGATGGAAAATACCGGCTGCATGGTACTGCTGTCATAACCGCCAACGATATCTTTTCCGATGCCCGCGTCGATCAGTGCCTGTTTTAACGGAGCCCCCGGTGCACCGAGCAATGCATAGTCAAGCACATCAAATGCCAGATAAAGTTTTCTATCTAAAATGTCCCCCACAACCAGATTATAAGAAAGATAGGTATTATCTTCCTCCGGTTCTGCGGAAGAGATTGGGTATTTCTTCGTGATCTCCACTGGTTTTTCAAATGGCTTCTGTGCCTTTACTGTAGAGTCAAGTTCAATTTCCTCATAATGGCTTAAATATTCCTCATCCATCCAGCGGAGTTTTTCTGCCACATCCATATTTCCATACAGGTAAATATAGGAATTGCACGGATGGTAATATCTGCGGTGAAAATCAAGGTAATCCTCATAGGTCAGATCCGGGATACGTTCCGGATCTCCGCCGGACTCGTTACTGTAAGTGTTATCCGGAAACAGGGAATTTAAAATTTCCCGCTGCAGCACATCGTCAGCTGAGGAAAAAGCACCTTTCATTTCATTATATACAACACCGTTGATCGTAATCGGCGCATCTTCGCTCTCAAGCTCATAATGCCAGCCTCCTGTTTAAAAATCTCCTGATGTTTATAAATATTCGGATGGAATACCGCATCCATATAAACACTCATCAGATTCTGAAAATCCGTATCGTTGCAGCTTGCCACCGGATAAATCGTTTTCTCCGGATAAGTGATCGCATTTAAAAATGTATTTAAGGATCCCTTGACCAGTTCCACAAACGGATCCTTGACCGGGTATTTATCCGAACCGCACAATACTGTGTGTTCTATAATATGTGGTACACCTGTGGAATCCTCCGCCGGAGTGCGGAATCCGATATAAAATACCTTATTATCATCATCATTTGAGATTACAGCAATTCTTGCGCCGCTCTTTTTATGACGTAAAACGAGCCCTTCGGATTTCAAATCACGCAAAGGGCACTGCTCTAAAACTTCATATGCATCCAAATCAGTCAGTTTCATCGTTTTCCTCCAAAATATGGTCTTATGTCTGTTATATTATGTGCAAAAAAAGCACATAATCCAATTCGCCGTTCGTCAATCAAGCAAGCATGTTGACTCACTTGCGCTCATTATATCATGCGCAAAAGCAGCACATGATCGTGATCTACACTCGCTTCGCTCGGCAGTCTTATTATATCACATTTTATACAACTTAAAAAGGGAATGTAAAATTTACACTCCCTTTTTGGTACTTATGGAATCATCTGCTGTTATGCAATACGGCTTACATTGGCAGCCTGAGGACCTTTTTCTCCTTCGGTAACCTCGAACTCAACACGTTCACCGTCTTTTAACTCTTTAAATCCATCCATGTTCAATGCGGAAAAATGTACGAATACGTCATTTCCCTGCTCGTCCGAAATAAATCCATAACCTTTTTTGGCATTAAACCATTTTACAGTTCCCTGCTGCATAACTCTTTAAAAACCTCCTAAATACATAAAATAACCATTCAACAGAATTCGCTTTGTCATCTGTTTTGCCTAACAAATCAAAATTAGCATATCTCACTTATTTTGTCAACATTTTTTAGAAATCTTTGTTAATTTTGCACATAAGAGCGTTATGACTGTTTCATGGTAACTTTACTGGTTCCGCAGCCTGTAAACATACCACTCATATCCGTCACGTTTGAAGTGTTAAAATTGCTCACGTTCAGACTTGTCAAGCTCCTGTTTTACTGTATTTGCGGGTTTTTTATACACAAAAAAAGCGGTACATATACACATTTCGTATGATAATGATGTTGGGGGCAAACAGTGCATTCACAACATAACGACTGACAAATTGCACAAAGCCGAGACTGCTTTTGTGACTTTGGGAGAAAATTAGTAAATCTTAGACTGCCTGGTAATACACAGTGATGTTCTGCCACGGATGGCAGAACAAGGCAGCATCGAGTTATGGAGGACTCGTTGTTGCCGTTCACGTCACTCTGAGAAAACCTGACTCAGGCAGGCTTAGATTTTCTTATTTTCGTACAACGGAACAAAACAGACACGGCTTTGTGCAATTTGTCAATCAAGATGTTTAAATGCACTATCTGACCCCAACATCATATGATTCGATTATCCAAAAATGAAATCCACCTTTTGATAATCGAATCCCATAAATGAAGAAACCCCGGTAACATCACTGTTCCGGGGTTCCTCCGAGGAGTTTAGTTATGAAAATGTTAATCTATATAAAGGAAATTACGTCGAAAGAATTGTCGGGATGTACAGCCTTTATTCTATACAACCTTGTTTAACAACCCGCCTGGGTAAGCGTTGTTAACTTCTTTCGATGGTTACAGTATACGGAAAAAATATGTCTTAAGTGTGACGATTTTCGAAAAGATTTATAAAAATCCTTATTTTTGTTTTTATATTTTATTTATAAATACAATTCTTTCCACATGATAATTTATGTTATAATAAAATCCTAATGTAACAGACAGGAGGACTTTATATGACCGAAACACCTATATTTGAAAACCGGAGATACTGCGAAGAATGTCACTGTCTTCTCCCATCATCCTACGAGGGAACATTGTGTCCCCGCTGTTTAGAACAGGAACTTTTTCATCAGGTAAAAGAATATATTCAGACAAACAACGCCACCGCTTATGATGTTGCAACACATTTTCATCTGCCGCTCAGCCGCATTAAAGAATGGATTGATGACGGGATGATCGAATACAAAGACATTCCCGGCCACAAACTTTAAATGACTATTTCAAAAATCCATTGATAATCTGCTCTTCCGCTTCTTTTTCTGTAAGTCCAAGTGTCATCAGCTTGATCAGCTGCTCTCCGGCTATTTTTCCGATAGCAGCTTCATGGATCAGATTTGCGTCAATATTGTTGGCAGTCAGCTGCGGACTTGCAGTCACACAGGCGTTATCCATAATGATGGCATCACATTCACTGTGTCCTGCACAGGCTGCATTACCATTCATAACGGAGAAAAATTCCTGTTTTGATTCCCCTTTTGCAACAGAACGTGACACCAGATTCACACTGGAATTATCCCCGTTAATATCCACATGAAAATCTGTCTTTGCGTACTGTTTTCCGTGTGTCATGATCTTCTCATGGATCTCTAAGGATGCGTTTTCTGCCAGATCTCCTCTCGTCACACGAACCGTGGAATCGATTCCTTTGATCTGTGTCGTCTCCATCTCCATATGTGCGCCCTCTTTTAAGTGGACGATGGTCTGCGGATTCATGATATTCTCTCCGTTGCCGTCTCCCTCGCCATAATGGCGCTCAATGTAGCGGACTTTTGCATTTTTCTCCAGATAAAACGTATGCACACCGTCATGTTTGGAAGTATCTACACCACAGTTATGGATCCCACATCCTGCCACGATCGTGACATCTGCACCCTCACCGATATAAAAATCATTGTAAACACATTCCTGCATTCCACTCTCACTCAAAAGAACCGGAATGTGTACACTCTCGTTGACCGTTCCCGGTTTGATGATAATGTCGATTCCATCCTTATCAGTCTTTGTTACAATATCAATATTTGCAGTTGTATTTCTTCCGAGTTTGGTTCCGTTGGCACGAATGTTATAGGCACCCTCCGGGATCTCGTGCAGTCCTGCCACCTGCTCTAATAAATTTTTCTGTATTAAATCCATTTTTATCCTCACTTCCTCATACTCATACATTACAGCTTGCTGGTCAGTGTCTCACAGGCCCCTGCTGTATGAAGCAGTTCCGGAAGTACTTCTTCCTTGGTTCCGATTGTCTTAACCTGTCCGTTTGCGATCACCACGATCTTATCTGCAATGTCTAAAATACGCTCCTGATGTGAAATGATAAGAATCGTTCCCTGAATCTCATCACGCATTTTTTCAAATACCCTGATCAGACTGTTAAAACTCCAGAGATCGATTCCCGCCTCAGGCTCATCAAAAATGGAAAGCTTTGTTCCGCGTGCCGTGATCATCGCGATCTCAATACGCTTTAACTCACCGCCTGAAAGACTGCCATTGATCTCACGGTCAATATACTCTCTCGCACACAGACCAACCTCCGATAAGATCTCACAGATCTCATTCACCGTCATCGTTCTTCCTGCTGCGATTGTGATCAGATCTTTGACTGTCAGTCCTTTAAAATGTACCGGCTGCTGAAATGCATAGCTGATGCCATGTTTTGCACGCTCGGTAATATCAAGTTCTGTAATATCCTCTCCATCTAAAATGATCTGACCGGATGTCGGCTTGATGATTCCGGCAATGATCTTTGCAAGTGTGGACTTTCCTCCACCGTTCGGTCCGGTGATCGCCACAAAATGCTCATCGATCGTAAGGCTGACATCTTTTAAGATCTCTTTGTTGTCCTGATTGTCCTCTACCTCATAAGTAATATTTCTTAACTCTAACATTTCTTCCTCCGTCTGCGTTTCGCCGCTTATCTTACCACGGAACGCGGATATTTTACCATAACTTCATCGAGCATCTCATCATCCGGCTCAAACTCATAACGCACAAGTCCTTTTTCGCCCTTTGCGATCAGCTCATACACCTTTGCCTCCGGGTCGCCGGAAGTCAGATTTTTATATGCCAGATTCTTGTCATTTTCGTATTTGTATACGCTTCTGTCACCTCTTGGAGCAAATCCAAGTACATCATCCATCTGCACGCTGCCGATGGCTTTACGTTTGCTTTTTGCCTTGATCCGTGCAAAGCGGAGCTCTCCATCATAATAGGTATATTCGTACTCTATATCCGAACGAAATGCCTGAAAATACCATACCAGTGCAAATGCGATTCCCGGGATCAGAAAAATAAACGGATTCACAAATGTAGCCAGCAAAAACATCAGGCAGGCAAGGATAAACCATGCTGTAGTTAACATTTTTTTGGAACCTGTTTTCTTTTTCGGAACGATCACTAATTTCTCATGCATATATCTTCTCCTGTTTTCTTATATTTACCTGTTTTTTGACATACTCTTTTGGGCAGGCTGCCTTTTCCACCATCGTGGAACTGGTTCTATTTCACATACATCAGCATCTCTTTTGCAAGTCTGCCACAGGTCATACTTCTTATATTATCATGTAACAACTTGTCAGGCAAGGGCTGTCCCTCCATTCTCTGCATAAATACAGGAAATTTTATACATTTTTTTATTTTTCTGTACATCGCACCTGTTATCGTGTAAAATAAAAGCAAATAGTTTTTTCGTAATTTTTCGCAGTTTTGCAACACGTTTTTTACACACAATAACTTTTTATCATGGAGAATAAAAAAATGATCAATTATCACTATGAAAAAGATGCATTTTCCACATTTCAGGAAGGAATCCGCCGTGAATGGGCGCTGACCAACGGCATCGGCGGTTATGCCGGAAGTTCCCTCATCGGTGCTCACAACCGGACGCATCAGGGTTATCTGATCGCGAGTCTCCACCCGCCGATCGAGCGCTATCTTGTTTTTTCCAAGATCAATGAATCTCTGTCCGTATTTGCAGCAGAAAGCACTGGCAGTTCTGACGAAAAATTTCATCCCATTACGGACACGTTAAAAAAAGGATCTGTTCCAGCTGTATCTGCAGTGTATAACCTTGAGACTTCACAGCATAAGAAAAATGGCGAAACCTGTTACACACAGGGGCAGGAATATCTCGTCTCTTTTTCTTATGACGGAAGTGTTCACTACACATACCAGGCGGGCGATATCACGATGAAAAAACATATCTGCTAAAACATGGTGCCAATGTGTGTGCCATTGCCTATGAAATCGAAAATAATGGTCCGGATGCTTCTCTCACACTGGTTCCGCTTTTTAATTTCCGTGAACACAGTGCATCCAGCCGCCCGGAAGATTTTCATTTTCGTACTTCCCTGATCGACAATTCACTCTGCCTGATCCCGGAAAGCCATCCTGATACTGCCATTTTGTTCCAGACCAGTGAAGGTATTTTTTCCGACCATACGCCTATGTTCGATATTGACATGCAGCTTCAGACCGAAGTCGATCTTGAGACGGACGGACTCGACTGTCATTATTGTCCACATGAAGTCACTGTTTTTCTTCCGGCGAAAAGCCACAAACAGATTTCCGTGCTCTGTTCCGTGATCGCTGCCGATGAAACATTTACAGATATCACGGCAGATACCGCTTTTGACATTTTAAAAGAACGGGAAAAGTATACAAAATCACTCTACGAAACGGCAGGTATCCACGATGATTTTGCAGATCGCCTGGTTCTCGCCGCTGATCAGTTTCTCTGTGACCGTGCTTCCACCGGCTATAAAACCGTGCTTGCCGGGCTTCCATGGTTTACGGATTGGGGCCGTGACACGATGATCGCATTTACCGGACTGACGCTCTGCACCGGGCGCAGAAAAGATGCAGAGGAAATCCTTTTAACTTTTTCCAAATACATCCGTCACGGGATCGTGCCAAACATGTTCCCGGATGACAATGCCGCTCCGCTTTATAATACAGCGGACGCTTCCCTGTGGTATTTTTATGCAGTATGGCAGTATCTGCAGTATTATCCGGATACCGCTGCCAATGCGTTTGTACAGGAAAATATTTATCCTCATTTGAAGGAAATCATTTCCGCTTACAAAAACGGCACAGATTTCAGTATTTATATGGAGGAGGACGGTCTCATCCATGCCGGAAGCGGTCTTGACCAGATCACCTGGATGGACGTGCGTGTCGGTGACTGGGTTGCCACCCCGCGCCACGGAAAACCGGTGGAGATCAATGCGCTCTGGTATAATGCGCTGAAGGTCATGGAGGAACTTGCCCGGCGGTATGAGGGAGACGATGTTTTGGTTACTGGCGGTTCTGCCACGAGTTCCAGCAGTGAAGTTTCGGTTACTGGCGTTTCCGCCACGGGTTTAGGCAGTCATGTTTCGGTTACTGGCGTTTCCGCCACGGGTCTGGGCAGTCATGTTATGACCTCCCACAATTATGCTGCGCTTGCGGAACTTGTAAAAGCATCGTTCTGCAGGAAGTTCTGGTGGGAAGAAAAGGGCTGTCTTTACGATGTCGTAGACGGGGATGAGCCGGATGACCATCTTCGCCCAAACCAGATCTATGCGGTGTCACTGCCTTTTACCATGTTATCGAAGGAGCAGGAAGCAAAAATCGTCGCATTTGTCAAAAAATATCTTTATATAGGCTGCGGACTTCGCTCTCTCACCAGTGACCATGCGGACTATCACGGCATTTACTGTGGTTCCCTGCCAAAGCGTGATGCAGCTTACCACCAGGGTACGGCATGGGGATTTCTGCTCGGCGGTTTTCTGTCCGCTTACGCAAAAGTCCACGACCATTCGCTGGAATGTACCAAAGAGCTGCTTTCCCTGCTCGGGCCGGTGCGTCATCATCTGACCGACAATGGCTGTATCGGCTCGATCTCCGAAATTTTCGACGGGGATGCACCTCACAATCCAAGAGGCTGCTATGCGCAGGCATGGAGCGTCGGTGAGACACTGCGGGCTTATATGCAGGATGTGCTGCCGTATATGTAACTTCCGTCCTGCTATCCTGCTATACGCATGATATACAAATGTACTGACATGCGTTACCGTATAACATAATCTCTCGACAGCAAGGTCAAAAAACATATCACTTTACAATTTAACTGATGCACACAATGGGTGAACCTCGGTATTTAAATCTGGTTTCACCCATTTTTTCTAACTATTTAATGACTTTCTATTGATTTGGGCGAAATCTTCCTTTTTCTACTCATTTCGGCCTGGTTTTTCCGATTCTGTGGGTTATTCTGATTGATTTCACCTCTATTTCACCCATTCTACCCCATATTGAAGTATATTCCCGTAAAAACCGGACGAAATCCCTTTGTAATGTGCAGTTTTCGCCCATTCTGTTTCAAACTAAACGAATTGGGTTTACGTTACTTTTATTTTTGTGCGCTGCGCTGGCAATGTGGCATATGCTTGCTCTAAAATGACCCGTCTATGTTTTCCTAATTATTGCGAAAATTCATATTATTAAAAAAATTTGCATTTTCTGCTTGACAGCAAAGCCATTTTCCTTTAAAATAAGTTTTGTTGTGAGACGCCAGTTAGCTCAGTTGGTAGAGCAGAGGAACTGAAAATCCTCGTGTCTCTGGTTCGATTCCGGAACTGGGCATTAGAGCAGAAACAACAGTTTCTGCTCGGCAGTATTCAATTTCATACATCTTATGCGGGTGTAGTTCAATGGTAGAACACCAGCCTTCCAAGCTGGATACGTGGGTTCGATTCCCATCACCCGCTCTCTGTTACAGGTATTAAAACTGAGTTCCGATGGAACTCAGTTTTTTTAGTATCTGTTATGAGGCGGGGGATTGCACCCGCTTTTTTGTTGCGATGATTAAAAAAACGAGTTCCTAATGGAGCTCGTTTTTTTTAATATTTGCACCTGCTTTTCCGTTTTTACTTGAACAGCCCAACCAGTTTCTCCCAAAACGTTTCTTTTTTCTCTTCCGTGACAGTCTCTTCCTTTACTTCCTCTTTCTGGATTGCCGGTGTCTTAATGACAAACAGCACTGATTCAATGTTTGTATTTTTTTCTGATACGAAGGATACTGTCTCCACATCTTTTCCTGTCATATCATCAATCGTATCCGAAATCTTATCTGAGATCTTTGTATCAAGATCCGCTGTCTCTGACTGGAATTCATCGGTGTCGTCACTCAGCTCTTTTGTGTCTTCCTTCATTTCTTTTGTTCCGTCCTTTAATGCTGCCGCTCCCTCTGCTAATGATTTGCTGCCGTTTTGCAATGTAAGCGTGTTGTCTGCAAGCTGTCCGGCTCCGCTCTGCAATGAAAGTGCTCCGTTTAAAAGACTCTCTGTTCCCGCAGAAAGTGTTCCTGCGCCATCTTTTAAACTCTGTGTTCCTTTTACCAGTTCCTGTGTTCCCTGATACAATGTGGCTGTTCCGTCTGCAAGATCTTTTGCGCCGCCTGTGATGCTTGCATAACCGGTTGTGATTTTATTTACAGCACTTGTGTAATCATTGATTCCGGTATTTTCGGTCGCTGCACACTGATACAGTGCGTTGGCTTCCTGATCGCCGTTTGCCGCAAGTTCACCAATCTTTGCCGTTACCGTATCATCTAACCAGGTCACATCTGTCACACCGTCGATTTCTCCTAACTTTTCCTTATAGGAAAGCGCCTCCGGCAGATAAGAGTTCATATCATAGTTGACTGATACGAACTTCTGCGCCATCGCACAAATGACTGCTATTCCAATGAATACTGCAAAAATGATTTTACGATGACGGATCACCAATTCATAAAACTTTTCCACATGCTTTCTCCTTTTTCAAAAAACCTTTCAAACGTTTTCTACTGCTCTCCCCTGTATCCTTTTTTCTGATCCCTGCTTTTTCAGTAGATTTTCATTTGTTTTATTTCTGACGGTTGTTTTATAATTGACAACTATTCGTTTTCTGTATCATAATAACAAATCGTTTTTTTCAACGTACAATTGCAATGTATATGATAGTTATTTGACAAAAACAGAATAATTGTCTTTTATTTTTCGAAAGGACGGAATAATTATGGAAGAAAAAACAGATTTAAGAATCCGAAAAACTTACAAGGCACTGTGTGATGCCTTTGTAACTATTTTGGAGAAAAAAAGATTTGACGATCTGACTGTGAATGAGCTTTGTGATGAGGCAATGATCCGGCGCGCCACGTTCTATAAACATTTTGCAGACAAGTATGATTTCTTTTT
>ENA-OQDM01000669-OQDM01000669.1-human-gut-metagenome-genome-assembly--contig:-NODE-669-length-18431-cov-1.267373_pt1 | contig 18431 bp, 15 predicted proteins | sample MGYA00242772_ERZ504605 | MGnify/ENA primary metagenome ERZ504605 (study PRJEB26092, sample SAMD00036348) | human gut metagenome | host: Homo sapiens | study: EMG produced TPA metagenomics assembly of... | reverse complement strand
CGCCCCTGCGCAGACGGCTGTAGCTCTGTGCGCCGAGGTTTTGCCCCGCAAACACCGAGGTCGCCTGCGACAGCGAGGTGACCGTGATGTTGGCCAGCCCGCCGACCTTGCCGCCACCGAGCAGCCCGCCACAAAAACCGACCCCTGCAGGTTGTACAGCACCTGCAAAAAGACGTGACCGATGGAGTAGAGCGCCGAGTTCAGCCCCAGCGGCAGACCGATGCGCACAATCTGGCGCAGGGCTCCGGCATCAAAGCCGCAGGGCAAAACAGGCAGCGCAAGCTCTGTGCAGCGGCGGCGAATGTAAAAAATGCTGCATATCCACGACAAAAACAGTGCAATCGCCGTGGCTGCCGCCACGCCGCCTATGCCAAGGCCGAGCGCGCCGGTAAGCACAAGATCCAGTACAATGTTCGCCGCGCAGCTGATAAACAGCAGCAGCAGGGAGGACGAGCTGTTGCCTATGCCGCGCAAAAGACCGGCGTTGAAGTTATAGCCCATGTTGCCCAGAATCCCCAGCATCGTGATGCGCAGATACAGCACCGCCCCCGGCATGGCGTCCGCCGGGACCTGCATCAGCTGCAGCATCCACGGCCCCAGCAGAAACCCGATGACGGTCAGCGGCAGCGATGCTGCAAACAGCAGCCAGACCGAGGTGCGCACGAGCTTTTGCAGCTGGTCGCGGTCGCCGCGGCCGACCGCCTGCGACACGAGGATGGAGATGCCCGAGCCGATACCCACAAAGACACAGAGCAGAATTTCGAGCGGCTGGGAGCTTGTCGCCACCGAGGCCAGCGCTGTGGTATCGCAAAAATTGCCGATGACCAGCGTGTCCACCGTGCTGTACAAAAGCTGCAGAATATTGCCGGCGCAGATGGGCAGCGCAAACAGCGCCGCGCGCCCCAGCACGGAGCCGTGGGTCATATCAACTTGTGCGGATTTTCGGTAAGCCGACATAGCCCTACCTCCCAGTATGACAGATTTTCTTATCTATATTGTACGAGGAAACCGCGCCGGCTGCAACAATCATTATCCTTTGATTTTTGGATAGATATAAACGATGAGGCGAGCAATTTTTGCGGTGCGGTGTAAAAAACAATCACGCCCTTTGCGGCGGCGGGAGGGCGTGATTTCCCGCTGCTTTGTGCAGGTTCCACAAACAAAGATGGACAAAATCGGTAACATTGACAGCAAGATTTGCCGCAAAAGGACTTGCCACTGCGGTGCAAAATGTGCTATCGTTAAAATCAAATTCAGTAAAAAGGAAGTAAAATTTGTATGCGGCAGCCTCTGACAAGACAGAACAGCACGCGCGTCAAGCGCAGATACTCTGCTTATCAGAACCGTATTTTTGTCTATCTCGTGACCCTTGTCACCGCCCCGCTGCTGCTGCTGGGCGTGCTGTCCAGCGTGGTGTACTACCGGCAGACCGTCACGCGCAGCGATGCCCTGCTGGCCTCGGCGCGGAAGAATGTCGAGGCGCAGATGGAAATTGCGCTGAGCAACCTGCGTGCCTACTACAGCGCGGTCGTCAGCGTGGACAATTACCAGACCCTGTGCGAAAAAACTGTGCCGCCGTACAGTGAGTACACCCTTGTGCGCGATATGCAAACCGCCATGCGCGGCGGTAATCTCGTGGACAAATATGTCGAGGGGTATACCTACATCAACCTGCGCAATGGGTGGATTTTAAGCAACAACGGCATGTACCGGCTGGCTGATGCCGCCAACCGGGATGAGGTCGCCCACCTGCTGGGCGAGTGGGCGGAGCAGCATGCCGCCATGATGTGGGTCAACCGCACCGACCAGCCCACCCCCGCGCGGGCAGACACACCGCTGAACACGGTGGATCTGACCGGCGAGCTGCTCGTGCTGCGCAGCAGCTCCTACCGCACGGGCAGCTATGCGGTGCTGATCGTTAAGCTGGATCTTTCGCCGCTGTATGAGATGACCGAGAGCTGGCAGACCGGCGGCTACAGCATTGCTGCGCGGGATTTCACCGGCAAGACCGTGCTGAGCACCTCTGCTGCGCTGACCGCCCTGCTGGATGCCGACACCCCTGCCGAGGGCGGCTGCGTGCTGGGTGGCTGGCGGCTGAACAGCGGCAAGATGGGCGTGAACGGGCTGACCTACTATGCGGCGCTGCCGCAGCGCACGCTGGCGGCTACCGCCGGCATGGTGATTCTGATCGCTTTTGTGCTGGCCGGGGGACTGGTGGCGGTGCTGCTGATCTGCCGCCGCTCGACCAGTGTGCTGTACGCCCCTGTGGATGATCTGATGCACGCGGCCAGCGGTGCGTTCGGCCAGCCCGGCAGCGATGAGGATGAGTTTGCCTATCTGGCCGCCGGTGTCAAGCAGGTGGCCCGGGACAAGCAGGCAATGCAAAGCCTGATGCAGCAGCAAAACCGCCGCCTGCAGCAGAGCTTTGTGGAAAATCTGATCCGCAGTGAGGTCACCGATGAGGCCGCTGGCCACACGATGCAGGAGCTGGGGCTGGCAGTCTGCCCCGCGTATCGGCTGATTGCGCTGGCGCTGGACACCCCGGCGGGCACCTCCGGCCCGGTGCGGGAGACGATGCTGCTGACCGCCATACAGACGATGCCTACCGAGCTGCTGCGCCGCTGCGCGTTCCAGCCCGTGATGCTGAACTTTACCCTGCTGCTGGTCGTGGGCGGCGAGGAGGCTGCTCTGAACGAGGCCTGCCGCGTGGTATATACGGCGGCGGCGCGCAGCATCCGCACCGCGCTGGGGGGTCAGTTGCCGCGCGGGTGTCAGCCGCCCCTTCCACAAGCTGCACCACATGCAGCTGGCCGCGCAGGAGGCATGGGAGGCCCTGCGCCTGCCGGAGGCCGATGCCCCCGAGGCAAGCGGGCAGATGCTGTACTACCAGCCGCCCGATGAGCAGTGCGCCCGCAACGGCTATGATACGCTGCTGGAGCATGAGATCACGGCAGCTGTAACCGCCTGCAAGACCAAGGAGGTGCGCCACCTGCTGGAGCGCTTTACCACCAAAATGCTGGAAAAGGACATTCGCGGCTATGAGCGGCAGTTTTACATCCAGCGGCTGGTGGCAGCCATGCTGGCCGTGGCGGAAAACGCCGGGCTTTCGGTCAACCAGGTGCTGGCCGACCGGCAGGCCAACCTGTTTGAAACGATCAGCAGGATATACACCGCCGACCAGATGCAGAATTTCCTGATGGACGAGGTGGCCGTGCCGGTCATGGACCTGCTGACTGAGTTCCGCCAGAGCAGCTCCAGCGAGCTGGTCAAGAATGTGCTGGCGCTGATCAAGCAGACGCGCGGCGACATTACGCTGAACGAGTGCGCCGACCGGCTGAACTATAACCCGAGTTATATCTGGAAGGTGCTGCGCACCGAGAAGGATACCAGCTTCAGCGATCTGGCCAACAATGAAAAGCTGGAAATGGCCAAGGAGCTGTTGCTGACCAGCGACATGACGGTCGTGCAGATCGCCGAGACGCTGAACTATTCCAATGTGCAGAATTTCATCCGGTTTTTCAGCAAAAAGGTCGGCATGACCCCCGGCAAATACCGCAAGGATTACCAAAACGAGAAGAAGTGAGGGGGATTTCCCTCACCGGCAGCAAAGACCGCACCCGATGCGTTTCGGGTGCGGTCTTTGCTGTTATTCGGTTTCTATGCGCAGTACATTGACCTTGTCATCGTACTGGGTGCGGGTGCCGGTGATGTGGGGGATCAGGGCGTTGACCTCCATGACAAGTGCGCCCTCGGCGGTCAGATAGGGCTGGCCGTCCATCAGGTTTTCCTTGCCGTCAACCAGCAGGTGGGTGACGCCGACCTGCACTGTCACGGTGTGTCCGCCGCTGTGCAGCGTCAGGCAGCCCCCGGCGGCGTTCCAATCATAGCGGAAGGCATCGGGGATGACCGTCTGCAGTCGCTCCAAAATGCAGAGCACCGCGCCCCAGACGCGGCCGTTCTCGTTGACGCTGCGCACGCCGCGGGTGTCCGGCTCCTGCCCGTTGACGAGGATCTTGGTGTAGCACTTGTCCTCCGGCTGGTATTTTGCTGCATCGGCCTGCGGGATGGGGACGAACGCATCGCGGTGCTGCGGCGCACAGGCGGCATAGTCCGGCAGGCGGCAGGGCAGCGGTGCGGCTGTCAGCGGTGCGAGGTCGGCAGGCTTGCTCTGCAGCGTGATGACATTGCGGAGGCTGCCCATCACGGCGGTCAGGCGGATGGTGCCGGGCGCTGTGCCCGCGCGCAGAAATACGCGGTTGGTGCCGCACTCAGCATAGACATGGTTTTGGTGGATGACGCTGTCGTCATGGCCGTAGCCCGCAAAGCGGCCGCTGTTGTAGCCGCCCAAAAACTGCGCGGGGCCGTCCAGTGTGAAGTCGATGCGCGCATCGCAGAGAGGGCAGACCCGCCCGGCGCTGTCCTGCACGACAATATCGACATAGGCGATGTCGGCTCCGTCGGCGGCAAGGCCGCCCGGTGCGGTGTGCAGCGTCAGCTGCAGGGCGGCGGGGCTGTCGGCGGTTTCCAGCCGGTCAGACGCGGCGGGCGTGCCGTCATAGCCGTAGCCCACGGCCTCGACCCAGCCGGATTGGGTCACATCCACACCGGGAAAGGCGAACACAAAGGTGTTCTGCGGCTTGTCGCACCGCCCGACACGGCGCCCGTTGACGAGCAGCTCGACCGCGGCAACAGGGTAGCTTGCCACCACATACACCGTCTTATGGTGCGGGTCGCGGGTGTGCCAGACGCCGGTGCCCTCCCAGTAGGTGCCGTTAAAGCGCTTTTCTTCATAGCGATAGTTGGCAGCGGTGGGGGCGGGGTAGTTCCAGTGGCCGATGATCTTGACGGCGGGGGCCTCGCTCTGCATAACGCGGAAGCAGTCAAAGCTCTGCTTTTTGATCCGGCAGGGATCGACGCGGCCGCTCATGCGGGCGTTTTCGCTGTAGGACTGACGGCCATGCTGGGCAGAGTCCGTCCAGCAGAGCGCCGCACAGGCGCTGTAGTAGTTCTTGCCGGAGGCACCGCCCATCCGATCGTTGAAAAACTCGGCGTAGCCGCGCGCGTTTTCAAGCACGAGATCTTCACTGGTAAGGTCGTAGAAGTCGTACCCCATGGCTTTTTTGCCGCCCTTGCCGACCCAGCGGTTGCGGTAGTCGAAATCCGGCGGGGTGAAGTCGTCCCAGATGCGGCGGGGGGCCTCCTCGCGGCTGTACTCGGTCTCGGTGACGGGGCCGTGCTGCGACAAAAAGCGGGCGGCGTGGCGGTTCAGCATCGTGCCGACATACTCGCTCTCGTTGACGACCTCCTCGGTGTTCAGGGTGCGGCAGCCCATAAAACGCCCGCCGTGGGGGTCCAGCAGCTGCTTGAGCAGCCGCATCTCCGCATGTGCTCGCGGGAGATCGAGTTGTTGCCCGCCTCCCAGAACAGAATGGACGGGTGGTTGCGGAAGGCGATGATGACATCGCGCATCAGCTCTACGCGCTGGTCCCACTGGCGGCCGAAGCTCTCCTTCTCCTTATCACCGGCAGGCTGAGTGCAGACGATGCCGCAGCGGTCAAACGCGCGGACATCGGCGGGGCTGCCCGCTACATGCATAAAGCGGATGTGGTTGGCGTTGCTCTCGCGGATGAGGGCGGCGTCCTCATCGTGCAGCCACTCGGGCGCGATGCCGATGGCAGCCCACTCGTTGGCGGCGCGCTGGGCGTAGCCGCGCAGCCACTGCACCGCGCCGTTGATGCGCAGGCCCCGGTCCTTGTCGTAGCTTACGGCGCGGAAGCCGGTCGTCAGCTGCTGGGTGTCGGCCTTTTCGCCGTTTACAAACAGCTCGGCCTCCACGGTGTAGAGGTAGGGGTCATCAATGCTCCAGAAGCGCAGCGGCAGGGTGTCGACCCCGGCGTGCAGCACGGTGACCGCCATGGAATCCGTGGCGGTCGGCGCGGGCAGGCTTTCGTCCTCCACGGGGCAGTAATGTCCGGGCACAGCCTCATCGGGGATATAGGCGTCCGCTGGGGTGATGCTCAGCGGCGGTACGGCGCGGCCTGTGGGTGCTGCGGTGGCTGGGGCACCGTCAAAGATGGCGGCAACGCTGCCGTCCGGGCGGCGCAGCGTGATGCGCAGCTGGGCGGAAACAGGGACCTTGCCCTCGTTGCGGATCTCAGCCTCGACCCGGATATCCGCCGTGGCGTTGTCTAAATCAAAATTCCGGCCGTAGACATAGAGGCCCTTGGTCTGCAAATTGGAGTAGAGCGGCAGCGTGAGATAGACATCGGGCTTGAAAAACACCTGCACGGGGCGGGTGATGCCGCCGACCGAGGGATTGAAGTCGTTGCAGTTCCAGAAAAAGGGGACGCCCACGCGGTCGGCGGGGACGGCCTGCTCCTGCGGAAAAAGATAGCTGCCGGGGACAGCATCGGGCTTGTTGGGGGTTTCGGCAATGCAGAACGGCGCATTGCGGGTGGCGGTGTTGTCGGTCGCAATGGCGATGAGGTTCGGCGCATCGTACCGCACATAGGGGGTAATGTCAAAGCCGAACGGCGCAACGCCGGCCTCATAGTAGCCGGCCAGCGTGCCGTTTACATAGAGGTAGCAGGTCTGGCGCAGCCCCTCAAACGCAAGCAGCACCTTGTGGTTTTTGTGCCGCGCCGGAATGGTGAGGATGTTGCGGTAGAAGGCCGCCGTGCGGCGCTGGCCGCTGCCGCCGTCCTGAATGCGGTCACGGAACAGATCCTCGTCATTGAAGGTGTGGGGCAGCGTGACGGGCTGCCAGCCGGTTTCCCGGTAGCCGGCCTCGTAAAAGGCGTGCCCCTCGGCGTCCCGGTGGGCGTCAACGGCCTTTGCCATGGGGAAGGCATCTGCCCGCAAAAAGTGCCAGCCATGGTGGAAATAAAAGCTTTCGCCTTGCAGTGTAGACATAGCGTTTTCTCCCTGTCAGATGTGCTGTATACAGTTGCAGGCCCGCGATCTTATCTTTATCATACGCGCTGCCGCGGCGAAAAACAAGTGTCATTTGCTGGGCAGAAGGTTTTGAATGCGCGGTGCAGCGATAAATATCGGGATATGGAAACAGGACCTGTTTGCCGGCAGCAGGGCGGCATGACCCAACCCCGTCGGCAAAGCGGGGCAGTCAGGGCAAGGCTGTGCGGTAAAGATTCCGCAGCCGTAAGGCTGCAGCAGGGTCAAGAACGCTCTTTGTCAAAATGCACAAAACAGGCAGGCACCATGTATAAAATATTCACAATTTCAACCCGAAACAGCAAACGATAGTGCCGGTAGATATAAGGATTGTTTTGTGTGTCATCTGCATTGATAATTGCGCTGCATCGTGAAATATAATGAAAATTTTCGCATGCTTTTGATTGTAGCCAAATCCGCAGAGCAGGGGATACAATGGAAGCAACGAAACAGCCGCCGCCGGATGACGAGGGCCCGCGATCCCGACCAAAGCACCGCGGCCGCCGGCTGATGAGAACACAAAGCAAGGAGGAAACGCTTATGGCACAAACCGCTGCGGTCAAGCAGAGCAAGGCCAATGCCCGCGCCCAGAAACAGCTGGGTCACAACACATGGCGCAAGGCGTTCATGCAGCATTACTGGTTATATATCATGATGCTGCCGGCGCTGCTCTACATGATCATCTTCAATTACCTGCCGATGACGGGCCTGTATATGGCATTTACCGATTTCAGCCCTTTCAACGGTGACACGATTCTGGAATCTGTGTTCGGCAGCCCCTTTGTCGGGCTGAAGTACTTTAAAAAGCTCTTCACCGGCCCGGACTTCTGGACGCTGTTCCGCAACACGCTGTCTATCTCGCTGGCCAACCTTTTCTTCGCCTTCCCGGCCCCCATCATTCTGGCGCTGATCTTAAATGAGCTGCGCTGCAAATGGTTCAAGCGCACAGCGCAGACGCTGGTCTACATCCCCCACTTTGTCTCCATCGTCATTGTGGCGGCGCTGACTTTCCAGATGTTCTCCACCACGGACGGCGCCATCTACCATGTGCTGACCCAGATCTTCGGTGCGAATGCGCCCGACCTGCTCAGCGACCCCAAGCTCTTTCCCGCGCTGATCGTCGGCCAGAATATCTGGAAGGAGACCGGCTACGGCACCATCATCTATCTGGCGGCGCTGTCCAGCGTGGATGTGCAGCTGTATGAGGCTGCCAAGATTGACGGCGCAGGCCGTTGGCAGCTGATGTGGCATGTCACGCTGCCCGCCATCCGCGGCACCATTGTCCTGATGCTGATCATGAAGGTCGGCCAGCTTCTGAACACCAGCTACGAGCAGATCTTCCTGATGCAGAACTCGATGAACCGCGCAGCCTCCGATGTGTTTGACACCTATGTCTACACCAAGGGCATCACGGGCGGCCAGTACTCGCTGGCGACCGCCACCGGCCTGTTCAAGTCCACCATCAGTATGCTGATGGTCGTCACCGCCAACAAGATCGCCAAGCTGTGCGGCGAGTCCGGCCTGTACTAAAGAAGGGAGCTGTGCTACAATGACAATGCCCTTTACCCATAAGAAAGACGAGGTGCGCGCCACCGGCACGCTGGAAGCCCGCACCCCCGGCGATCAGGCTGTACAGGTTCTTTTGTATGTCATCATTGCGCTGGTGGCGCTGGCCTGCGTGCTGCCCTTCATCTATGTGGTGGCCGGCTCCTTTGCGACCGAGCGCGAGCTGACCGAGCGTCCCTTCTTCCTGATCCCGCAGGATGTATCGCTGAACGCCTACCAGTACATCCTCAAGCAGGGCGATGTGTTCCGCGGACTGAAAAATTCGGTGATCGTCACGTGATCGGCACGCTGATCAATATGTTCGTCTCCTGCACGATCGCCTACCCGCTGTCCCGTCCCTACCTCAAGGGCCGCAACGGCTTTATCAATATGGTCATCGTCACGATGCTGTTCACCGGCGGCATGGTCCCCGCCTACATTATGGTGGTCAATGTGCTGCATCTGGGCAACACCTACTGGGCACTCTGGCTGCCCACGGCGATGAGCGCCTTCAACATGATCATCATCAAGAACTACTTCCAAGGTATCCCCATGGAGCTGGAGGAGGCCGCCATCATTGACGGCTCCAACGATCTGATCACCTTCGTGCGCATCATCCTGCCGCTGTCCGCGCCGGTGCTGGCCTCGGTCAGCCTGTTCTACGCGGTCAGCCACTGGAACAGCTACTTCAATGCGATGCTGTACATCAACAACTCCGACATGGAGGTCATCACCATCGTGCTGCGGCGTCTGGTGTTCCTGACCACACAGGTAGCTGAGGATTCCACCTTTGACTGGGGCGCAGCCGGTATGCCGCCCATCAAGGCTGTCAAGATGGCCACCACGGTGCTGTCTACCCTGCCGATCCTCTGCATCTATCCGTTTGTGCAGAAGTTCTTTACCCAAGGTGTTATGGTCGGCTCGGTCAAGGGCTGATACCAAGCAATACAACCACTTTTATACAAAAAGGAGAAAAACGAAAATGAAAAAGGCACTTGCCCTCTCTATGGCGCTGGCGATGTCCGCCGCCATGCTCGCAGGCTGCGGCGGCTCCGCCTCCGACAGCACCTCCGCTTCCAGCGCTGCTTCCTCTGCCGATAGCGCTGCCTCCGGCACCCCACCGTCAGCTTTATGATCCCTGACTTCACCGGCCATGTGCTGAGCAATGAACATTCCGATGAGGTCATCGCCAAGTACGAGGCCTACACCGGCACCCATGTCGAGTGGCGCACCGAGGCCAACGACACCTACAGCGAGAAGTTCGGCCTGACCCTGATGGACAAGGACAACATGCCGATGATCCTGACCGCAACCAAGACGCTGGACCAGAACGCCAACGCAGCCGATGCTGCCAAGCGCGGCGCCTTCTGGGATCTGACCGAGTACCTGCAGGACAGCGAGGCCTACCCCAACCTGTCCCAGATCAGCCCCGATGTTCTGAAGGGCCTGACCGTGGACGGCCAGATCATCGGCATCCCCCGCTCCCGCGCCATCGGCCGTAACGGTCTGGGCTACCGCACCGACTGGGCCGAGGCCGTGGGCATCACCGAGGCCCCCAAGACGGTCGAGGATGTCTATGACATGCTCTATAAGTTCACCTATGACGATCCGGACGGCAACGGTGCCAACGACACCTACGGTCTGGAAATGTGCAAATACACCGGCCCGTGGGATATTATCCAGACATGGTTCGGCTGCGGCAACGGCTGGGTCGAGCAGGACGGCAAGCTGGTTCCCGTACACCAGACCGCTGAGTATAAGGAAGCCCTTGACTGGATGCGCAAGATCTACGCCGACGGTCTGGTCCGCCCCGACTGGGCGACTGTGGACACTGCCAACTTCCAGGTTGACACCCAGAAGGGCGTCACCGGCGTCTTTGTCGACACGATGGACGGCACCAAGCGCATCTGGAAATACTTTGAGGACAACGCCGTTGCCGATGTGAACGATGCCTCCAAGATTGCCACCATGACCTCTGTCGGTCCCATCAACGGTCACACCCTTGCCACCACCGGCTACAACGGCTTCTACCTCATCACCAAGTCCGGTGCCAAGACCGAGGAGGATGTCAAGGCCTGCCTGCACTTCCTTGACAAGATGTGCGACCCCGAGATGATGGCCCTGGCCGACTACGGCCTGAAGGACATCTGCTATGACATCAACGCCGACGGCAAGATTGTTCCCAACGGCAAGTACGACACCACCAACTGCCCGCACGCAGGTCTGAATCAGGCTGTGCCCTATGTCCCCTACCTGACTGAGCAGAACCCCGATTACCAGCTGGAAAAGGCTGACTATCAGCTGGCTTACGAGGAGAGCATTGCCAACAATGTGCAGTATGCCGTGTTCAACCCCGCGCTGGGCTACCTGACCCAGTCCGACACCTACGCCGAGTGCGGCAACGACCTTGTCCAGATTCTGGACGACGCCCGCACCCAGTATATCTGCGGCCAGATCGACGAGGCCGGTCTGCAGGCTGCCTCGACCAGTGGAATGCCCGCGGCGGCACGCAGGTCATTGAGGAAGTCAACGCCCTGTACGCAGCAGATAAAGCCTAATTGAATGTGAGCGCCGCAGCGGATGTTGCGGCGCTCTTTTATGATGGAGGGAAAGTCCATGCAAATCTCTGTGCGCAGCCAGACGGCTGCGGAAACCACCCTTAGCTGGCAGCCGGTGGCCGGGGCCGCCCGCTACCGCATTTTGTGGAGCGACCGCCCCGGCGAGACCGTGCGGTTCAAAACGGCGGGCGAGAGCGGGGAAAGCCTTTTCACCTTCTGCCGCTCGACGCATATCCCCTATTACATCAAGGTGCAGGCGCTGGCAGAAAACGGAGCCCTGCTGGAGGAAAGCACACCCGTGCAGACCCCCGTGGGCCGCGTGCTGCAGCAGCAGCTGGAGGCGCTGTCCCGCGGACTGGTGGCTGTCACGGCAAACACCGGTGTGTTTATCAGCTGGCGGCTCTTTAAAAGCGAGGTCACCGGCCACAACGCCACCGGCCTGACCGGCACCGACTTTGTCCTGTACAAAAACGGCGTCAGGCTGGCCACCGTGACCGACAGCACAAACTATCTGGACGCGCAGGGCACAAGCGGGGATAGCTACGCCGTGGCCCCGCTGGTAAACGGCGTAGAAGGGCCCGCCTGCAGGGGCGTAAAGCCGTGGCAGAAGGGTACGTATGAGCTGCCCCTGCAAAAGCCGGCGGACGGCGTGACCCCGGCGGGGGAGCCTTTGCCTACCATGCCAACGATATGAGTGTGGGTGATATTGACAACGACGGCGAGTACGAGTATTTTGTAAAATGGGACCCTGACAACTCCCACGATGTGTCGATCAAGGGCTACACCGGGCGGTGCTTTATCGACTGCTATAAGCTGGACGGCACGCTGGTCTGGCGGCTGGACATGGGGCAGAACATCCGCGCCGGAGCGCACTACACCCAGTTTATGGTGTACGACTTCAACGGGGACGGCAGGGCCGAGATGGCTGTCAAGACCGCGCCCGGCACCGTGATGACCCGCTTTGCGCCGGACGGCACCGTGCTGTCCCGCCAGTATATCACGATGCCGCAGAAGGATCTGGACGCCGGGTACAGCCACGCGGATAACTATGTCTGCACGGCGCAGGATTACCGCCTGCATATGGCCGAGGTGTTCCGCCGCTGGCACACCCACCCCGAGGTCGTAAACGGCCGCTGGCCCGCCACGGTGGAGCAGTGCTTCGGCCTTGCGCCGCGCTATGCCTACCCCCTGTGCGAGGCTGATGCTCTTGCGCTGGCCGACTATTTCCTTGATGTGTACGCGCCGAGCCGCAGCCCCAAAACGAGCTGCGCAGGTTCGAGGGCTTTGTCTATGACGGCCCCGAGTACCTGACGATGTTCGGTGGGGACGGCACCGAGCTGGACACGATCGACTACCCCTACCCCCGCGTGGATGACGGCCTTTTGTGGGGCGATTATGCAATGCCCCGCATCGAGCCGTGCAACCGCGTGGACCGCTTTAACGCCGGGGGTGGCCTATCTGGACGGTGAGCGCCCCTATCTGATCGCCTGCCGCGGTTACTACACCCGCGCCACGCTGGCGGCCTACGACTTTTTTGAGAACCGCTTTCACAAGGTGTGGGGCATCGACTCCGGCTTTGTGCCGATGGCGAACCCCTTCAACGACAGCGGCTGCCACCTTGCTGTCGGCACCGACCCTGTGTACGGCGTTCTGGCCGGGCAGGGCAACCACAGTATTTCGACTGCTGACATTGATGGGGACGGCTGCATGGAAATTGTGTACGGCGCAGCAGCCATCGACCATGACGGAAGCCTGCTCTACTCCAAATACGGCACCCTGCCGGACGGCAGGACCCGCGCCAAATTCGGCCACGGCGATGCGATGCATGTGGCTGACATCGACCCAGACAGCCCCGGTCTGGAGATATTCAATGTGTACGAGGAGGGTGAGCGCGCCCCCTACGGCTGGGCACTGCGCGATGCCGAGACCGGCGATGTCCGCTTTGGCGAATACGCCGAGGAGGATCTGGGCCGCTGCATGATCGGCAAAATCGACCCGAACACCCGCGGCTTGCAGGTCTGGGTCAAGGGTGTGTACGATGTAAACGGCCGCACGCTGGAGCTGCCCACCCCCGGCACCAACATGAAAATCTACTGGGCGGGCGATCTTTCGACCCAGATCACCGACGGCGCGGACTATCTGCACGGCGATCAATACGGAGTCATTAACGATCTGACCCACGGCGTCATGCTGCAGCCCGCGGGCACCGCCACCAACAACGGCACCAAGGGCAACCCCTGTCTGGTGGCGGACGTGCTGGGTGATTTCCGCGAGGAGCTGCTGGTGCGCACGGCGGACGACACCGCCATCCGCATCTACACCACCACCGATCTTACCCCCCACAAGCTGTTTACCCTGATGCACGATGCGCAGTACCGCTGCGGCGTGGCATGGCAGAACAACTGCTACAACCAGCCGTGCTACCCGTCCTTCTACTATGCAGGCGACATGGATTTTGCCAATGTGCTGCCGCAGCTGAACGCCAAGCCCACCCTGTGGATGGCGGGCGATTCCATCATGCAGAGCTACGCCCCCGAGGACAAGCCGGTGACAGGCTGGGGCGAGATGCTCCACACGCTGGCGCAGGGGGGATGCTGTATGCTGCGCTGCCCACCGCGCGGACTGCCCCTCCTCGCGGAAGGTCTTGCTGCTGCGGCCCGCCATGGCGCAGTTGTCAATGACAAGGCCCGGCAGCTCGTAGCGCATCTCCTGCGGGAAGGGGCGGCTGGACGACATTGCCACGCATATCCGCCCCGGTGATCTGCTGGTGGTCAGCTTCGGCCATAATGATGCCAACCGCGCAAAGGCCGAGCGCTATGTCCCGGCGGATGCCTTCGGCGAGAGCCTGCGCCCCTTCTGGGACGCTGCCCGCAGCCACGGCGCGGTGTGCATCTTTGCCTCCCCCCGTGGCGATGCGCGAGTTTGACGAGGACAGCGTCTGCCACCCCTCGTTTGCCGCCTACCGCGAGGCGATGCGCGCCTTTGCCGCCGAGGTCGCGCGCCGTTTGATCGACCTTGGCGCCGCTACCGCTGCCGCCAACACCGCCTTTGGCGCTGAGCGCTGCAAGGCCCGCTATATGTGGGTGGGCGCAAAGCAGGACAACGCCCACCAGCAAAACGCCGGCGCCTGCCGCACGGCACAGGCCTTTGTGCAGCAGCTTTTGCAGGATACCACCCCGGCACTGGATATGCTGCGGGCAAATTTCAAATAAATTTTGACAAAAAAGAAGGTTTTGTTTATGAACTACACCGAACCGAAGGTCATTTACACCTGCTTCCCCGGCGGCAAGCATAAGGTGCTGACGATGAGCTATGATGACGGCCGTTTGGAGGACCGCCGCCTTGTCGAGCTGTTCAACCGCTACGGCATCCGGGGCACCTTCAACCTGAACGGCGGCCTGCCCCGCCCCGAGCGCATCCCCGAGAGCGAGTGGGTCGAGCTGTACAAAGGCCATGAGGTCGCCTGCCATACCTACCACCACCCCACCATCTCCCGCAGCCCGCTGGACCAGACCGCCCGGCAGGTGCTGGCCGACCGTATGCAGCTGGAGGGCGTCATGGGCTACCCCTGTGCGCGGTCTTGCCTACCCCAACGGCAGCTGGACGCCGGAGATCGCCGCCCTGCTGCCCGCGCTGGGCATCCGCTACGCCCGCGTGGTGGGCGACACCCACGACTTTGCGATGCCCCACGATTTTATGACATGGAAAGCCACCTGCCACCACACACACAACCTGCTGGAGGACGGCAAGCGCTTTGTAGAGCTGTACAAGACGCAGTATCTCTACATGATGTATGTCTGGGGCCACAGCTTTGAGTTCCGCACCGAGGAGGACTGGGCATTGATGGAGCAGTTCTGCCAGCTGGTCGGCGGGCGCGAGGACACATGGTACGCCACCAACATCGAGATCGTGGACTACATGGCAGATGCCGCCCGCCTGCAGTACACCGCCGCGGGCGATAAGGTCTGCAACCCCAACGCCCAGTCCATCTGGGTCGAGGTGGACGGCCGCCACTATGAGATCCCCGCCGGAAAGACAGTGGCGCTGGTATAAGCGGATTCGCAATTTAAAAAGGAGAGAGCAATGGCAAACCTGATTTTTGACAAGGCCCAAATCGAGACTGCGATCGACAAGATCGTGGACCGCACGATGCGGATGGACATGACATGGGATTGGCCCTGCGGCGTGGCCTACTACGGCATCTGCGAGGCGTATGAGGTCACCAAAAATGAGCGCTACCTGCAGCTGGTCAAGGACCGCGTGGACGAGTATATTGAGCTGGGCCTGCCGAGCTGGACGGTCAACACCTGCTCAATGGGGCACTGCCTGATCACCCTGTATGAGCATACCGGCGATGAAAAGTATCTGAACATCGCCAAAAGCAAGGTCGAGTATCTGGAAAAGGAGGGCGCTGCGCTTCGGGGATCATGTTCTGCAGCACACCGTCTCGGTCAACAACGACTTTCCCGAGCAGGCGTGGGCAGACACGCTCTTTATGGCGGGCTTCTTCCTGCTGCGGATGGGCGTGCTTTTGAAGGACGAGGCCCTGATCAACGATGCGCTGAACCAGTATTACTGGCACATCAAGTACCTGCAGGACCCCGAGAGCGGACTGTACTACCATGGCTATAACAACATCACCGGCGACCATATGTCGGGCATCAAGTGGGGGCGCGCCAACGCATGGGCGGCCTACACGATGGCGCAGGTCGGCGTGCGGCTGCCGCAGTGCTACCTCTACCCCAAGTTTTTGGATGTGGTCGGCAGCCTGAACGACCAGCTGGCCGCGCTCAAGCTCTGCCAGACCGAGAACGGCCTGTGGCGCACGATCGTGGACGATGCCGCCTCCTATGAGGAGGTCAGCGCAAGCGCCGGCATCGCCGCCGCCATGATCACCAAGGGCAACCCCCTGCACATCAAGTACATCAACAAGGCTATCCCCGGTATGCTGGCCAATGTCAGCCCAGACGGCCGTGTGCTGAATGTCTCGGGCGGCACGGCGGTCATGAAGGACGCCGACGGCTACCGCGGCATCAGCCGCGACTGGATTCAGGGCTGGGGTCAGGGTCTGGCGCTGGCATTCTTCGCCGGTGTGCTGAACTACGACAACGTCCGCTCGGACGGCGCGTTGTAAATTGTCTGACAGGGCAAAAGCCCCCGCTGCCATAAGCAGCGGGGGCTTTTGCCTGCATATCGATGTTTTACCCTTTCTCAATCCAGCCGGAACACCTGCTCCAGCTTGGGCTGGGCACCGGTGACGGGGTCCATCTCCAGTTCCAGAATGTCCTTCATGTAGTCGTTCCAGCGGTCAACGACCGGGCTTTCGGCCTGTACCTTTTCGGCGTAGGCAACGCCCTTTTCGCACTCGTAATAGCCGAACAGCTCATCGTTGCAGTAGAAAATGCTGTAATTGCAGATGCCTGCATCCTTCAGCACCTTGACCATCTCGGGCCAGATTTCCGCGTGGCGGCGCTGATATTCCGCCTTGCAGCCGGGCTTGATGCGGCCCTTCCATGCCATATGCTCCATTTGGTATACACTCCTTTTATTATACAAGCTTTTCCAGCTCCAGCTTGGCGCGGCGGCAGTGCTCCAGCTCGGCTACGCTGCCGTCCCACGCCTCGTTCTCACCGACAAAGCGCACCGTGCTGTCCCTGACGGTCAGGCCGTTCACGCAGCGGGCGTACAGCGCCGGGATGGCGTGCGGGTAGATGTGCCGGGCCGAGGGCTGCTCGTCAAACAGGCCGCCGGGCTGGGTGCCGCGGTGCTGCAGCGTCAGGTGCATCTCGCTGATGCGCAGGTCCTGAATCTCGCTGTCCGGCTCGCCGGCCGCAAAGGCGCAGCTTTCACTTGTCAGGTACAAATGGTCAAAGCTGACGCGGCGGATCACGCCTGCCGGGCCGGTCTTGCCCTTGCGCGGTGTGGCGCTGACAAACACCGGCTCGCCCTTGCCCCACCAGCCCGGCGCACCGGGCAGCTGGTAGGAGTCGGCGTAGCGGCGGGTGCAGCCGGTCAGATGGTGGACATGGATGTCCTCCACCGTGCCGCCGTCCCGCCACCCAGACGCCCACCGCGCGGGAGCAGTCGTCAATGACGCAGTCGCTCAGCGTCACATTGCGGATCACACCGTGGGTCTCGGTTCCGATTTTCAGCGCAGAATCGCGGGAATGTAAGATGCAGCCCGTGATGGCCACATTCTCGCTCGCACCGTAGCGGCGGGACATCGGCCCGGTGGATTTGACCACAATGGCGTCATCGCCGGTGCGCACGATGCAGTTGGAGATGACGACATCCTGACAGCAATCGGGGTCGATGCCGTCATTGTTGGCGCCGCGGTCATCGTTTAAAATCATGATGTTCTGGATGCGCACATGCCGGCAGCCCGCCATGTGCAGCGTCCAGAACGCCGCGTCCTGCAGGGTCACATCGCGCACGGTAAAGTTTTCGACTGCCTCAAACAGCATCATGCGCGGGCGGAATGCCTCGCAGAATTTCGGGCATTCGTGGAAGCCGTTGTCCACATCCTTGTCCAAAAACACCTTGTCGCCCTGACCGTAGATTGTGCCCATGCCGCTGATGGTCACATTTTTGGCGTGGCTGGCCCCCAAAAAGAAGCCGCCCTCCCAGCCGTCGGCGGTGTCGTCAGGGTCGGTGCCGTCCCCGCCCTGAGGGAACGGGGTAATATCGGCGGGGTTCAGGCTGCTGATAAGCACCGCGCCGCTCTCCAGATGCAGCTCCACATTGTCCTTCAGCAGCACGGAGCCGCTCAAAAAGCGCCCCGCCGGCACGATAACGCGCCCGCCGCCCGCTGCTGCGGCTGCATCGACCGCCTGTTGGATGGCTGCCGCGCAGTTGGTCACACCGTCTGCCACAGCGCCGTAGCGTAAGATACTGTAGTCCATCGCTCCTGCTCCTTATTTTTTGTCTGTATTCTTTCTTCAGCATAGCACAGAAGCAGGGGTATGTAAAGTGCAATTATCACAAAGAATACTGCACTATGCCGCATATCTTTTGCTGCCCGGGCATTGTACAATAAAGAATAATCACAAGATAAAGGAGAGGAATGTTATGCCCTGCACGCTGCCTGCATCGCTGGCCGATGCCGCCGTCTGCCGCGGCTCCTTCCATGCCGTTTTGGGCGGGGAAGCCGGTGAGGCCGTTTTTGCCGACTTTTCCGCTGCGCTGCAAAAAGCACAGGCGGAGGGGCGGATCCTGACCGCAAGCCTTTTCCGGTATGAAAACCACCTGTTTTTTTATGCCGAGGGGCTGAACCGCCCGTTCACGCCGCAGGGGCTTTGCCCCGCGCTGGACGCGGCGCTGCTGCATGGCGGCCCATGGGCGGGGTGCTGCCTCACCCAGAGCGGGCGGCCACGGCAG
>ENA-OQDM01000668-OQDM01000668.1-human-gut-metagenome-genome-assembly--contig:-NODE-668-length-18472-cov-1.090270_pt1 | contig 18472 bp, 19 predicted proteins | sample MGYA00242772_ERZ504605 | MGnify/ENA primary metagenome ERZ504605 (study PRJEB26092, sample SAMD00036348) | human gut metagenome | host: Homo sapiens | study: EMG produced TPA metagenomics assembly of... | reverse complement strand
CTCTTTTTTGCCGAAGATGCCCAAGAAACCTTTCCGTTTGGGTTTCTTGGGCTGTTCCTGCACGCTCTTCTGCACGATAACCGGGGACTTGATTGGCAATCTTCCTGTTGATGGCTTGTTGTTCATCCATTAACCGGACTATCTGGAACATCTGCCGTTCCTTATCCGCTAAAAGGCTGCGCACACTGTCAATACGCTCAATCGCATGGATTTTATTGAACAGGCACAATGTGCTGTCCAATGCAATGCGTTGGGCACGGTAATTCTCCAAATCCGCTTCGTCCCAATCCAATACAGTTTCTCCTAACAAAGAGAACTCTATCAACCGGATATGAATACAATTAACCTCCTTCCTGAATTCATCTATACGTCGATTGCCAACCTCCAATGCTTCCACCTCCTGCCATTCATGATACCAAGTGTAGGCTATACACCCGATTAACAATGCAATCAAGAAATAGCCGGAAGCAATTATTTTTTGGATATATTTCATATATCTATGATATTATTATGACAATTTTTCCCTTCAGCAGATTCTATGTTGTTTCAATATTATAGCTTGACTTTTGGAATATATTATCATAACCATGCACTACCAGCTTGAACATAACCTAATTAATATAATTATTATCAAGTAGGAGCACAATTTGATTAATACACTTAATATTATACATTTTGCCCTTTCCATAACACAAAAATAGAATTACATTTTTCAATACAACAGTTCCACATTATCTATCCAAATTGTATTTCCGGGTGAACCGATAAAGGCTCCACCATGACTTGAAGTGAACTGGAGTATTATATGAGTTGGTGTTTCATTTAGTTTATCCCATCCAGTCTCTTCCACTCTGACGCTTTCACCTCTGCTGTTTTTTGCATACATATTAGAATTTAGTCCCATAATTGTTTCATCGTATGAGGGATGTTTAGATATATCGCCATAGAGAATTTCGTAAACCGCACCATTTATCCAAGATGGAGTCGTTTTATCATATTTTATAGCAACTGTTCCTATTCGGGTTGCTTTAATTCTCCCGTCTGAATCTTCGACTCTTTTTTGAAGGATTAATACCATCATCGCACAATCCTGTCCCGCTATTTGACTTTTTTTACTGAATCCTGTTAACTTGATTCGGCTTTTATCTTCAACTATTTTTGTCTTGTAATCATATCTGATGGCTTTAGGTCGTAGGGTAAAAGGTACTCCCCAATTAAGATTACGTTCCGCTCCTTTAGTCCCCGTTATTGGCTCCTTCATATCTCCGAGAAAAATGGAGCCGGAAGCAAGGACTGCTATATTGACAATTCCAAACACCTTTACACTCTCTATTCGGGTTTCCAATCTTGCAACAAAATCCATTTCCTCTTTTTTCTTTGAAAACAGAAGTATTTGTCTTTGTTATGCCAGCCACTTTAGCCATAACATTTGATGTACCCCACGGAGAACCACCCATATTGGAATATATAATATTCCCATCAATGATTGTATCTGGTCCTATCTCATAAAGGGTCTTGCGATTCCCTCCAATAATCTTCGATTCATTAATATTGCGCGTTACCCAATGGTCCATGTCTCCGAATTTGATTGGTGAGAAATCCTGAGAATATATCGCAAGAGGAGAGATAATAGACAATAGTAAAAATGTAAGTTTTTGTTTCATCAGCGCTAAGATTTATTTATAGATAACGTTATGTTGACTAAATGCTTCAATATCTTCTTTATCTGTTATGATTTCATTAATTACTATACCTTTGTTATGGTCATTGAGATATTTTCTGTTTGCTTTATATAGGTTGGCACTGGTCACAGAATATTTTTCATTGCCAAACGGAGTGCAGATTCCTCCAAGAAAAAGCATTGTATGAAATGCACAAACAGAACTTTCAATCGGTTTGTTGCGGTTTTTCAACAGTGCATCATATGTATTAACCTCATTGTTTCTAAACGATTCCGATATCCATACTATAAATGGCACATGTAGTTGAAAATAGGAAGGTTGCGGTGAGGCGTGAAGGAATAGCCTGCGTCTATCATCAAATATATCCTCACCGTGATCTGATACATAAAGCAGGCTGGACAGAGTATTTGAGCTTTCCAATGTGCTTATCAATGAACTTAAAAATTCATCTGTACAGAGAATGGTATTATCATATGCATTCATCAAATATTCTTTATTTTCATATTTGGCTTCATACGGAGTATCAGGGAGATATATTCCCTTCCTTTTTCATATCTTTCATGGTAATTATAGTGCGAACCGTAGGAATGTAAGACGATAAACAGTTTTTATGATTTGATTGGATAGCGGCTTTTACATGCTTTAATAAATCAATATCATAATGTTCAGTTTTGGGTCAGCCTCTTTCAAAAACACGCACGTGTCAGCCTCCATTCCAAAAAAATCAATGAGCGAGTGATTTGGACGTTGATTGGAAATAAACATGGTATGGAATCCGGCTTCTCTAAATGCCGTAATAATGCTTTTTTGTCGATAGATGGACTCATAGTTGTCGGCATTTGCGGCCGATAGCAACATGGGGACGCTTTTATGAGTGGTATTTGATTGCGTCAAGACATCGGAGAATGCAATTAAACCTTTTGTGTCTGTAAGATTAGGCGTTGTATTCCGTACATAGCCATAAATTCCCCAATTACATGCCCTTGCAGTCTCACCAATGACCATAATATGAACTTCAGCCGTACCAATACGTTCCGTTGAAGCGGAAAACATAAAATTTCGGCTAAGTTCTTTGTAATGATTGGATAAATATGTCCGATTTATGGCCAAGTATATGTTGTTGAATACATTTAGCGGGTATATATCATTAAGGAGGCTATGCTTATTATACTTACAGATTGCAAAGACCATTAAAATAATACTAACCATTATTCCGCATAATGACAGTTTTCGTTGGCGTTTGATGAAGTGACTTGTCAACTGATATTTTTTCATCCACGCCACTGTACCCCATATAAGGAATGGCACATAAATTACAAATACCGCAATTATGGCAGGTATGATATTGGTTAGTACCTCGCCAGCTTCCGCCACATTTGTTGTCAACAAATTAAGGAACATATCAACGGATATGATTGATTGCCCAAAAATGTAAAGCAGTACAAGTTGAAAAGCTGCCAGAAATACCAATGGAAACATAATCCATATCATCTTGCCCGTTTTTCGACTTAATGACAGGGTACACCAATATAGCATAACAGGAAAAATGATGTTGCAGACACGCCAAATGACAGGCATTTGATCGGTCATAGAAAGCATGATGTTAGGAAGTGTCAATACGATAATAAATGACACATACATCATTCTAACATCAGCGACATTCAAATTAGTTTTATTAAAAAGCTTCATTAATATTAAAAAATAAATCCTTTTTGTCCATTTTTGCCAAATCCGTAATCTAAACGGACATTGACATCTTTCTTAAATTCCCAACGATATCCTATTCCAAAATTCGGAAGTATTCTGTCCATGTGTATCGAGCTGAACCTGTCGAATACGGTTCCCGCTCCAACCCATAATGCAATGCCATTTCGTCGCCACACATGTTGCCGTAATTCAATTTGAGTGTCCAATTTATGTTTATCCCGATAGCGGCCTTCATAATACCCTCGCATAGAGTATGAATTGCCTAATGTCGCCATCATAGACCAAGGAGTTTCTCCCAAATTGAATATACCTCGCGCTTCATAAGCGAGGACACCACCTTTCCATATTTGGTTGTATCCACAAAACCGTATATCAGTAGTGTGGAATGCTTGTTTATTTCCTATAAATTTAGGACGAAAGCTTTGTGAAATGTTCACATAATATCCATTGGTCGAGTATGTCAACACATCTCTCGAATCATATACCAATGAAAAACCAACTCCCAAACTTGATGTTCGTAGAGGCAATCCATTCAACAATTCCGGATTTTCAACTTTCTTAACACTTACAAAATCATAGGCCAGCATTGGTCCCATATATAAACTCTTTGAGAGTTGTATGAGAAATGAACTTTTTATTTGTGCCTGCCATCTTTTCATCTGAGTACAGTTGTTACCATCATTCCCCATATCGTATCCGATTCCCCAATAGCTTGAAGGAAAGGAGAAAAAATACAATGTATAGTCAAGCCTGTATCTATCATTGGGGAAAAGGTGATTACCCCGTATGCCTAAGAGGTAAAAACCAACAGTAGTAATATCGCCAAAAAGGGATACATTTGAAGGAGGTATAATCGTGTCACTTATATTTGTACGATATAATCCTGCCGCTACAAGTCTTAATCCTAGTTTGGTATCTGTACTGTAATGTGGTCCACCAATAATGCTGAAATCAAATTTCTTATAAGTCTTAGGCTTATTCTAGTCATCAAAATATGATAAGACTTTTTGAAATATGTTTTTCTTGCTTTTACTGATTGAGTCCAAAACAATTTCATTAGATTTCGCTATATCAGGCTCTACACCAACTTTGTCAGCCTCTTGGGAACAAACCTGCAGGTTGAAGAATAGACATAAAAATGCAATCAAACATTTTCGTGCAGATATTATATTTTCATTCAGCAATTGCATTGTCATACTACTTTATCATTGCACCATAACAATTATGTTATGGTGCTATGTACTAATTACAATATCATTTATCATCAAGCAATCCGGCAGCATGTAGATAATCGGTTTCATTGATTTTATATTGTGTCTTTGCTTCTATAATGTTGGAACGTGCTGAATGCCACTGCGACTGGGCCTCAAGCAAGTCGGTCAGTGTACACATACCAACTTCATAGCGGTCGCTCATTACCCGTAACGCTTCCGTGGCATCACGTTCTCCCGCCTCGGCTGTGGCTATCAATGATTCGGATGAACACAGATTGTTATAGGCGTTTTTTAATTCGATTGACATCAACCGGTTATTCTTTTCTAAATCAAGACGTGCATTTTCAACAGCGAGTTTTTGTTTTTTTACCTTTTTATGCCCTTCTCCCCAGTTCCAGATAGGAACTGACAGTGACAGCATCAACGAGAATGAATCATCATTATACCTTTGAGAAAAAGGCACTTTATTACCTGTCCCATCATCAGCAAAACCCTTCATTCTCATATTTCCAAAATAGGAATATCCGGCAGATAAAGCCAATGTCGGCAGATATTCGGCTCTCACTTGTTTTATCTGCTCCTGCGAGATGGCTATCTGTTTCTGTAACAGTCTGTATTCTGGTCGATTGGCTATCAAGTCTTGTCCGAAAGAGTAATGTGCTGATTTGTTTACCACAATTGTTGTATCAGCCGGAATTATCTGTGTCGAGAAATCCACTCCTATGACATTGCAAAGGTTCATGCGGCACATTTCCAAACCGCTGTTCACTTTTTCAAGCTGGTAGTTGAAATCACTCCGTTTGGCTTCCACACGCAACAGGTCGGCAGAAGTTGCCATCTCTACATCAACAGAATTTTTGACCTGACTGTAAATTGAGTTGATATAGTCAATCATGGACTCCAACATCCGCTTTTTCTCTGTTATTGCAATATACGTCCAATAAGCGTTATCCGCATCAGCAATGACGTTGGCACGAGTCACTCTCTTTTGTTCGCGGGATGCCTCCACACCTAATTTTGCAAGTTTTATTCCGGATACTATTTTACCTCCGGCATAGATCGGCTGCGTGAGATTTAATCCGGCTGTCCATGTTCCTTTCATGGATAATGACATGCCCTCAAAATCCATATCCGGAGCCACTATACATCCCCCATTGCAGAACCACTGAGCTGTGGCAGGAGTGAGTTGCGGGCAATTTTATGGTCGAGTTCTGCCTGTGAGATATTTGTTGGAAGATATTTTCATGTCTTCACTGTGGGTCAGGGCCAACTCTCGGCACTCTTTCTGAGAAAGCACAAGAGGTTGAGCCTGACAGGTAAAAGCCAGTAACAGCAAGGTGGTGATTATATGTATTTTCATATTCTGTCTGATTTTACGTTTTTTACCAAGATTACATAAAGTAGCGGGAGAAGCAGCAATGTCACGATGGTACCGATAAACAATCCTCCCATAATGGTGATAGCCAATGAACTATACATCGGATCTGGAATCAGCGGTACCATACCGACAATGGTAGTGAACGAAGCAAGGAACACAGGACGTACACGTGATACAGTGGCTTCAATAGCAGCTTGCTGCACTGTGTAGCCATTTTCCCGTATAAGGCGGTCGGCTTCATCCACAAGCACGATGGTGTTTTTGGTCATCATACCCATCAGCCCCATCAGCCCGATGATGGCCATGAATGTCAGAGGTGTAGAAGTGAGATAGAGAGAAGGAGCGACTCCTACGAGCAGGAACGGGATGCACAGGATTATGATTATCACTTTGTTCCATTTCCCGAACAGCAGCAACAGCACTCCAAGCATTATCATCAGAATCAGCGGCATGTATTTCATCATGTTGTCCATTGAATCATTCTGGAGTTCCTGTTCGCCAAGCCATTTCATTTGGTATCCCTGCGGCAATGGAATAGAATTGGATCTCATCCATTATATCGTTAAGGACAACAGCTGGTGTCGCTTGGTCATTTTCAGGATCTGGATCACATTCGACTTCTATTGTCCTCATTCCATTAAGACGATAGATAGCGTTTTCTTCTGACTTCACCGTATTTCCTCGTGTCACGGCTCCAATGGTGGATGCTTGTCCGGTCATGTTCCATACAGGTATTTCTTCGGGATTTATGATTCGTGTACCGTTGGCATTGCGAACTTGAAGATTTATTGTCAGTCGTTTATCATTGTCAGCCATGACACCACACGCCATTCCATCACCTGCCGCCTGTATTGCGTTTGCAATGTCGCTTCGCTGGATACCGGAACGCGCTCCGTCAGATGTTTCATACTCAAACGCGAGTGAGGATGTCCGCGGCTGCCAGTTGTCATGAATTGAATATGCGTCTATGTTTTTAGATTTGCGCATGATGCTTTTGGCTTCATCCGCAAGGCGGCGGAGCACCACTGGGTCAGGCCCGATAAATCCGACTTCCACTGTATGCGATGTCGAAATGGAGAAATTGTATTTCCTGATACGGGCGTATGCGTCAGGGTAATTCTGCCGTATATACTCCCTCACGGTGGGTATGACTTTCAATACATCCTCATAATCCTTGCAGTCAATGATAAGCTCTCCATAGAAATCACCGCCGGAATTCATTGGGCGCACAAGACAATAGCGTGACGGTGCACCACCTGTCGAAACTGCCACCCGTTCTATCAATTCATTCTTTTGCAAGGCGTCGGATATGGCAAGCAAATCATCACGTACCTTTTCCGGGCTGCTTTGAGGTGGCAACGTGTATTCTACGACAAACTGCTTGTAATCGAAATCCGGGAAAAAGAGATTTTTTACAAACCCAAGACAGCACACACCACCAATCAGTGCAGCTACAAAGGCAGAGATGGAGATGATACGGTGTGATGTTATCCAAGTCACCGCATTGCGTACCATTCGGTAAAATATTCCGTTGTACAGCACTTTGCTTTCTTCCAGTTCTGTATTTGTATTGTTTTTTGAATCTTTTTCTTCCTTAAAGAAAAGTTTGGCAAAGAACGGAACCTGTACAAGAGCGAGTACCCAACTCACCAACAAACTGACCGCCAGAACAAGGAAAAGGTCGCGTGCATACTCACCCGTAGAATCCGGTGAGAGGAATACGGATATAAAGGTAGAGGCAGCAATTATGGTGGCCCCGAGCAATGGCATCGCTGTCAGCTTTCCCGTCCGATAAAGATAATCAGATTCAGGCAACCGACGTTTCCGGTCTTTCTGTATGCCGTCCATCACCACGATGCTGTTATCGACCAGCATACCCATCGCTATGATGAAAGCACCTAAGGAAATACGTTGCAAGGTGGTGCCCATCTGCATCAGCAGGGGGAATGAAGCTGCAATAGTCAGCACCAGTCCTGTTCCGATGATTACACCGCCACGCCATCCCATCGAGAAAATCAGCAACAGGATAACGATGAGTACAGACTCTACAAGGTTCAGGATAAAGGAATTGACAGCCTCGTCCACCTTGTCGGGCTGAAAAAATATTTTCTCCGTGGTAATGCCTACAGGTATGTTTTCAAAGACCTCGGCAAGTTTTCGGTCAACAGCCTTGCCTACATCCGGGACAACTACACCGTCTTCCATTGCCATACAAATGGCAAGAGCAGGTTTGCCATTGACAAAAAATCCATTACGTTGAGGAGTGGCATAAGCCCGTTCGACTTTTGCAACATCAGAAAGTTTGACACGACTGCCATCAATGGCCGGAAGATATATGTTTTTGATACCTTCCACCGTACATACCATTGTATCCACCCTGACGGCCAATTTGGATGTCCCGGCATTAACTTTGCCTGCATCCACAGGATTGCATACATCCTGCAATGCCATCATTATCTGGGTTGGAAGAAGCCCGTTTGCCGCTATTTTACTTTTGTCAAGCACTATATTTACTGTTTCCTCACGGTCACCGTAGATACTAACACGCTTGATACCTTTTACACCAAGAAGTTCCCGGCGGATCAGCTTGGCATAATCATATAGTTCCGCAGGGGTATATCCATCACCTTGCAAAGAGTAAAAGATGCCAAAAATATCCATTTGGTCATCAAGTACGAGCGATGCGACACAACCCGGTGGCAACGACTGTTGAAGGTCATTGACCCGGCGGCGCAGAATATCGAAGTGCTGTTCAATTTCATCCATCAATACAGTTTCTTCAAACTCTACCGTGAAGGTTGCCTGTCCTTGTTGACAGTCGGTCATTATTTTTCGTACATCAGGAAGTGTGCGCAGCGATTCTTCCACTTGCTGTGCCACCTGCAATTCCATTTCATGTACTGAAGCTCCGGGACGTGCCACAACAACAACAGCCTGCTTCACCGGCACGACCGGGTCTTCCAATTTGGGCATCCGAATAAAACTCAAAAGACCTGCAATGAGTATGGCTGCCATGAACGACCACATCAACGTAGGCCGTTCCACAAGATATTTGATGATTTTCATTATAAAAGTCCTCCGGGATTGGTTGATGATTTTTGTTGAAGCACTCTCACCTTTTCTCCATCGTGGAGCATTACGACACCTGATCTTATAATGGTTTCATTACCATTAAGACCGTGAATAACATTGACTTTTCCATCTATTACTGTTCCGGTTTTTATTGGTTGTCTGAAAATCGTTGAATCAGATTTCAATACCCACACATTTGGTTGTGAACCATCATATATTATCGCACTTTCCGGAATCATTATTTCAGGTTGTATCGAATTGTCCCCAATTACGGAAAAACCGACCTCTACATTCATTCCTGATGTTTCTTTGAGTGATTTTTCCGAAGGTAAAGCCAAAAGCATTGTATATTGCTGTGAGCTGCCGGCCTTAGGGATTATATTGAGTTTTGTCAAAGGATATTTTTTTACCGTCAAGTACCGCTACAAAATTTTTCAAATTTGTCACGTTGATGATAGATATTGTATGGAGCTCCACTTCGACCTCCATTCGCTCTACATCAATCAGAGATACCACTGTAGAACCTGCATTTACCATTTCTCCTACATGTGAATCTATCCGTTGGACATAGCCACTTGTCGGAGAATAAAGTTTGGTGTATTGAAGTTGGTTCTTTTTGGCTTGGAGATCGGCAGCAGCCTGTTCCAATCCGGCAGTTGCTTTTTCATATTCGTTTTTTGAAATCGAATTACGCTCATAGAGGGTCTTGACACGTTCCACTTCGTTTTTCAGTTGGGTATATTGCGCCTGTGATGCGTTCAGCGCAATTTGATAGTCAGCTGCATCAAGAACAGCTATCAAATGTCCTTTGGGGACATAATCCCCTTCTTTGACATTCAAATGCGAAATCTGCCCGGCCGTTTTGAATGACACCTGTACTGTTTGCCCCTCTTTTATTGTGCCGGGCAAAGACACTTCACAATCACTTTTAATATCAGTTGTTTCAGGGTGAGTTACCACCACTGTGCGCATTGATACTTGGTTTGTTGCCTGACGACATGAACAGAGCATGAGCAACATAACCATTGTCATGAAACCTATTTTTCTCATATGTAAATTTTTAGAATTTTTCCGGGTGCAAATATCCTAAGAATAAGGCATATGTAGCCATTCTTTTAGGACGAATAATTGTCCTAAAGGATAAATCGAATATTAAATGTGGATATTTTGACTAATGTTGTGTGTAAAATTGTCCGATATGAAAATTTACCTCTTCATCCAATTTTATCATATACCATAAACTATTCAATAGTCGCTGAACATTGGCGGAGTGATGACTATTCCTGCACGTAGTTGACTTTTGAACATCTTATAGTTCAAGAGATCTTCACCATATCCATTATAGTATTGTAAAAATATAGACCAGTCAGCCTTACGAGAAAACCTATATTTTATTTCGCCAATAATATTGAAATTGGGTTTCCAATCCTTTCGTTTGACCAGTAGCAATCCAAATTTCCAACGATTGTCATTGGTCATAAACTGTGTTCCAATTTGGAATATGCCTTTATACTTCAAAAGGTCTTTATTTGTTTTCGCCGTCAACTATTGGAATACCAAATTTTGCGTGAATCAGCCAATTATTTTCCAACAAAATATTACCACCGAATGAAATTTTGTTCCACGACCGAGATTGAATTGAGTCACGTCCGTTGCTTTCGTGTTCAATTTGAAAGCTAAATTTACCGATATATCGTCCTTTGTGAAATAATGGTTTTGCTATACCAATACCGGGATTGAAGTTCAGGTCTTTCATCGGCAATGACTCTTCAAGGACATTCCAAAATACTTTTTGGGTATAATAAAGGTAAAGGTATGTGCCGCCAGGCAATGTGCTTTTAGTCAATTTCTGCTGAATTGACACCTGAAACTTCACATTTGTATTTTCCTTACTCGGTTTATGGTTTAATGATGTTCCAAAAATAAAATAGTTATCCTTATAAAGACCGAAATAAGGAGCCTTGTCGTATTCAGCACGAAGACTGTCCGCGTTTATCAGTTGTTGTTTTGGATGCTCAAAAATCTGTCCATTGACAAATGGAATTGTTGTCAACAGTAGAAATATTGATGCTGCAATTCGATAAATAATAGGCATAATGAAATATCAATAAAATTAGTAGATGGCTAAAAATATTTTATGGATACAAATTTCCTAAGAATAAGGTATATGCCACAACTCTTTTAGAACTAATAACTGTTCTAAAGGATAAATATGTGATTTGATATAGATATTTTGACTAAATTTACGCCCAAAATTGTTCCATATGAAAAATCAAGAGATAATACTTTCCAATTTTGACAATATTTCCCGAATCTATGGTGTGAATCATATCGGGAACGAGTTCATAATGATTGATAATCTCAGTGACGATTCGATTCCGGAAGATATTGACAGTGTCTTTGTCAGATATCCGATAAGAATTACTTGTAATACTGTATACTTTTGTGTGCAAGGTACATTGACAGTCAAAATCAATCTCCATGAATATAAGATAAGCGCAAATGAAACGCTTACAATATTGCCCGGCTCAATAATGGAAATTGTCGATTCATCCTGTGATATACGTGTTGCTGTCATTTCTTTTTCAAATGATTATTTCTCACCAATAGAACACATGGAGGCATCCATGAATATAAATCAAATAGTTTCTTTGAATCCAAAAATCTCTCTTACGGAATCGTTGATGCGTGAGTGTATAGATATTTATTTGAAGATGAAAGAAAAGCTCAGACAGGAAGACAATCCGTTCCGTAAATTTTCACTAAAGGCTTATTCATACGTATTATGTGCCATTTCATTTGAACAACTTGTTGCCAAACCCGTGGAAAAGATAAGTAATACAGACCGTCCAAAGAGTCTTTATGACCGTTTCATAGAGTTGGTACAACGTGATTTCAGACAACATCGTACCATACAATATTACGCCGAAGCATTGAACATCAGTCCTAAATATTTCTCATCTCTCATTAAGAAAGTAAGTGGCAAGTCCGCTGGACAATGGATTGACGAATATGTATTGCTTGAGGCAAAAGCGTTGCTTAAAAGCCGGAGATATACTGTACAGCAAGTCAGCGATATGCTCTCGTTTCCCAATCAGAGTTTCTTCGCCAAGTATTTCAAGGCGCATACAGGATATACGCCAACTCAGTATCAGACATCGATAGACTGAAAGGAGAGCTATATCTCCTTTTGTTTTATGCGTGAGTTATGGGTATAAAAACTTAAAGTCAGGCACTAAAATATTTTAGCCTGACTTTATTTAAGCGTCCGAATCCTCTGTTACAATTCTTTATTTGTATTCCATTCAAGAGAAATGACACTGGAGCTGTTTCAGTTCCCACTTAGCCTGCATTTCCCTTGATAGCTCCACAATCTCCCGGCTCAGCTTCACAAGGTCGATGGTACACTTCTCCAGCTTGTAGAGCAACGCCATCGCCTTCTTCTCCGAAAAGTGGATGCGCAGCTCCTTGACGACCTGATTGTAATTCGTGCCTATGCCACGGAACTGAGCATGGAAATCCGACAGCTTGGTGTAGTAGTCCAGCATCGTCTTGTCCACCTTCAGCACCTTGAACTTCTGCCCGAAGAAGTGCGCCTTGAGAAAGACGGCTTTCGCGTACACGTTCGATTCCTCGTACATCGTCAGGAACCTGTTCCATTCCACATCATCGAAGCGCACCATCACGCAGTGCGTCTTCGGGTTCAACTTGGGATTTCTCCCGTAATTGCTCTTCTTTTTCATACTTCCTAATTCTTTTAATTTTATGGCTTGTCCATTGTTTAATCTTTGATTAATGAACCCCGAAATTATCCGACTGCGGAGGATAATTCTGCCCACGGAGGTGAAGGCATTTTCAGTTACTTAGAATTATTCGGGTAACTGAAAATATATCTTGCTGTGTCTTTGAGGACACAAAAATCCTCCGCCTGTCGGATTGATTTCCGAATGTAATAACTCACTTTGTGTATCGGTCGAACCAATGGAGTGCATCCAACGGCTCAACCTGTTCCACCGTAATCCCGTCAGAGTTTGCGCCATTGCTCGATGTCATTCCGGTAGGCATCGAGGTGCAGGCGGACAAGGTTCTCTATAAGTCCGGATGCGCTCATGCCCTTCCCTCCGAGGTAGCGGACAACCCTGTCCAGCTCGTCACGCACCGTCTCACTGACGAACACGGGCTTGCGGTTGATAATTTTGGGAACTTTGAGATAAGTGGTGCGGTACTCATCCAAAGACAGCCTGCGCTGTTTGCTGCTGATGCGCTTCTGCGGCATTGCCGCTTCCCCGGTCGCCACTCCTGACGGTTCATCTACCATAGGTATTTCTGCTTCTTCCGTGACGGTCTTGCCGGACTGTTCAGGCTCCTCCGGTTCCAGACCGATACTCCTGTAGAAGTCGTCTATCGACTTGGAGGTGTAGGGTTCCCTGCGCCCCATTTTTTCCACGATTTCACGAGCTTGACGCTCTGTAATGTTTGGTTCTTTTTTCATTGTAAAAACAAATTGATTAAGTTATTGAATGTGGTCTTGGTCTATACCTCGACCGATTATCGGGAGCGAAGTAAGGTGCTTTAATGCAGTCAGTCAAGCACTTGGATTTTCTTAGGCATTTTTGTACGGTTTTGCTTTATGGGGACTGACAAATCGGTGCGGACTTTACCGATTTGCCGGATATGAATAGCTGAAAGGACAAAGGTACGATTGGGGACAATTTTAAATTAAGCCCTTATTTTGGCTGTGGCTTCCTTATAAAAAATGGGAATTAAAGGCTGGACGGAAATCGTATTCCACCGGCTTGCCCACAGATAACCGGCAAGCAGTACCCCGGACAATGACTACCGTATCGGTGCAACATGCTACCACTTTTTGAAAATCCATTGCATGACAGCGGATAATGTATTTCTTTGTGGCAAAAGAAACAGTAACAATTAAAAGAAAGGCAATATGGAAATTGTATCAATCGAAAGAAAGACCTTTGAGGCAATGGTCGCCAAGTTCGACCGTTTCGTCAGCCGTATGGATGCCATCTGCCATCGGCACGGGGAAAAGAAAATGAGCGAATGGATGGATAATCAGGACGTGTGCCGTATGCTCAACATCAGCCCCCGCACGTTACAGACGCTTCGGGATAACGGCACGCTGGCTTATTCACAGATAAACCACAAAACGTATTACCGTCCCGAAGACGTGGAACTCATTGTCTCCGTTGTGGAAGATAGAAGAAAGGAAGCGAAGTTCAAAGGAAAGACTATATGAACTAAATATAATGACAATACCCACTAAATCCAGAGTAATATGAATGAGTTGATTAACAAGGACAACAAGTGATAATCCACTTTATGGGCAGTCTTGACCGACTGCTTGATAATGTAGAGCACCTGACCGCCAACTACCGCCCGACATTGGGCAGTGAGCGTTTCTTCACTGACAAGGAGGTGTCGGCACGGCTGAAGGTGAGCCGCCGGACACTTCAGGACTACCGCAATGAAGGGCGTATCGCCTATATCCAGCTGGGCGGTAAAATCCTATACCGTGAATCCGACATTGAAAAGATGCTGAATGACGGCTACCGCTCCGCCTACCGACAAAGGATAACTTGATTTTTCTTAAAGGAGTGCAGTTTGCCGTATGCCCTGTATTGCGGCAGCAATAGACTTTCGACAAAAAGAAAAAAGGAACGGCTTACGGATGAAGCGTCAATACTGCGTTTTGTCTTTAAGCCGTTCTTTTCTGCTCTCATAATCACCCATCAGTCGCTTGTTTTTCGTTGTCGGATGCCTTTCAAACGTATGGCAACGGAAGCAAGTGGCTGACGGGATGAACCTCAACTATACCATCGGTTGTTGCTCCTGCCACAGGAAACAAACAACGTAACAGGCGTTTCTCTTTTGGTGGTGCTGATTTCATTTATTATAAACCGTCTGAACAATGCACTTTCTTTACTGCATATTCTGAATGCAATGGCTATAACCATTTCAAGGTTGTAAACGTCATAACTGATACCATCCGGTTGCCTGACATATCGCATCGTATCGGCTTCATTCAGTTCATTGTTCTTATAGATTGCCCGTATCGTCTTGCGGACATTGCACGAGAACACCCCGAACAGGTCGGCAATCTCAAATTGCATCATCCATACGGGTGCGGTCGGCATGGTGACTGCACCCGTTTCACTGATTGTTATTATACCTCTGCTCATAATCCCTTTATTTTATGATGATTATTTACTGTTTCTTCTTTTCGCCAGCCGATATTTCCTTTCTTCGTTCCATCAGTTTGTCCATATCTTTGGAAATTTTCTCATCGGTTATCCGTGCATATCCCTGTGTCGTCCTAATATTGGAGTGTCCCATCATCTTGGCGATACTCTCAATCGGTATGTCCGCCGAAATCAAAAATGTTCCGAAACTGTGCCGACTCTGGTGATAGGTCAAGTTTTCCTCTTTCCCTATGGTTATTCCCAACTCGTGAACCTCAAACCATAGGGCATCACGGTTGGGAAGAGGAAACACGGGCTTCTCGTCATCGGTCGTGTTGTACAGCGACAATATCCGCTCCGCTATGGGATGTAAGGGTATGAACGCCTCCACCTTTGTCTTTTTTCGATTGATGCGGATGTACCGTCTGCCATCAGCGTTTGTTCCGATATGGTGGGGATGAAGAAGTTTGATGTCCACATACGCCAGTCCCGTCAGGGTGGAAAATATGAACGCCCGTCTTGCCAGTTCCATACGCTTGTCATACATCGGTGTGGAAAGTATCTTCTTGAACTCCTCACGGCTGATGTACCTGTGCCTTGCTTCCGGCTTTGTCTCATACTCCAAGTCCTCACAGGGATTTACACGGAGAATCTCCTTGTCTACGGCAAGATACAACAGGCGGTTCAGCCAACGCAGGCAATGGTTAGTCTGGGAAACCCCGAAGTTCTTGCATTTCTTCAAGTGGGCTTTGTAGGACTTGCCGAAATCCTCCGTCACTTCTTCAAGGGGAATGTCCTTTTTACCGATGGACGTAAGAAAATCCGTCAGGTACTTCTGATAATACATTGAACTTCGATAGGAAGAAGTCGAGTCTATTTCTTCGGAATGCTTCTTCAACCGCTCACGTTCCCATTCACCCATCTGTAGAAGAGTGGTCGGATGGATGTTGTTCAAGGATATGTGGTTCTTCAAAATTTCGGCACTGACCACGCCTTGCGATTTCAGTATCTCATTGTAGGCTTCCTCTGTCAGGCGTAAATATTCTTGTAAGCGGTTATTCTCCCTTACGGATTTAATCTCGTTTTTCTTGCTGTTCCATTCTTCCGGTCGGCAATAAATTCCTGTACTGATGGCAGTCTGTTTGCCGTCAATGGTTATACGGCAGAGTATGACGGTCGTACCGTCAGCCTTTACTTTGCTGCGGTTAATGTAGGGCAAAAGTGAAAATGTGCTTCGCATATCGTTTTCTGTATTAAAGGATTAAAGAACTAATTGAAAATCTTTAGTGGCTTCTACGAACTTGTCCATGTCCTCGAACAGTTTTTTCGGACTGACACGGGCATATACCTGAGTGGTGGAAATGTCGGAGTGCCCCAGCATCCGGCTGATGGTCTCAATCGGCACACCGGCTTCGAGCGTGATTAACGAGGCGAAACTATGCCTTGCCTGATGATAGCACAAATCATCCTTGATGTCTGCCAGTGCCGCCAACGCTTTCATGTGTCGTCTGAGATTTGACCAATACAACAAAGGGAACAGGGTGTCCCTATCCTCACTATGATATTTTTCAATCAGAGCAATCGCTTCCGGTAACAGTTTCACACTGGCACGAAGTTCGTTTTTCTTTCTTCGATACTTCAACCACAAAGCACCGCCCTCATCCGTATATAGGTTCTCGTGGGTAATCGAGACAACATCCGCATAACAGACCCCGGTGTAGCACCCGAAGAGAAACATATCCCTTGCCAGTATATGGGATTTGCGGTAAGCGGGTATTTCCACATCACGGATTTTCTCAAACGATTCACGACTCAATGCCCGTGGTGTCGTTTCCGTCTTCTTTGGTAAGGTAAAATGCTGGAAGTGGATTCTATCGGCATATCCCTCCTTATATGCCAGACGGCATATCTTCTTCAGGATGGCAAGATGATGGCGGACGGTATCAATCGCATAGCCTTTCTCTTCCGTGGCAAAAGACTGATAGTCGTGGATGAATTGTTCCGTCAGTTGTCCGAAAGCCAAATCCTTGACCTTGTACTTGCTCTCGATGAACTCCCCGAGCGTCAGACGCATATAGTGATAGCCGGGATAAGTCCCTTTCGCACGGTCTATGCCGATACGTGCCTTGATGTCGTCACAGACTGCATCTGTCATTTTCATGAGGGTCATCTGTGTTTCCATGCTTCCTTGAAAATGATTCTTCACATCGGTGGCATCAAAATCCACTTTACGGCTTACAAGGTTATCGAAGGCGTTGTTCACCGCCAACAGCAACTTCTCAATCTTGGCATTTGTTTCCACCGCTTCCTTGCTCTTGCCGTTCAGACGGCTTTCACGGGGATTCCACAGTTCCGGTGTGCAGGACAGCTTGCAACCGAACTGCGCCATTGTCCTGTTTACCGTGATGCGTCCCATAATGGGAGCTTTTCCCGACTTGTCCGGTCCGCTCTTTTTGAGGTAGAGCAACACCTTGAATTTTTCTACTTTCATACGCTTATATTTTTTTAGTGCAAAGTTACTTGCCATATAAGCGCTCTTTGATACGCAAAACACTGTGTATGAGCGTAAACAAAACGGTGAGGTTTTCTTTTCATCGCTTTGTGTTACCTATTCCCGTTTCGGTAACTACCCGGCTAACGGTTTGGTAACTGAACAACCTCAATATTCCGTTGTCGTTTGCATTTTCCACATTTTGCAGAATACAGAAATACAGCTCATTTCAAACGACTTACGTTTAATCTTTACCTATTCACTATTGCTTGCTTCGCCTTGTATATTCCATAAAGCCAGACATTCCTACGCCGTCATCCAAATCTCTTTAGGTACAGACATCTACACAGTTTCAAAGATGCTGACGCATAAGAACGTGTCCACTACTCAAATATATGCTGACCTCGTAAATGCCAAGAAGCGAGAGACAGCCAATAAAATATCACTCAAATAAATTGTAGCTATGAAACGAGGAATCATAACAAACAACGGACAAGTCATCCATATTTCCGATGGTGAAATATGGATGACCACTTGGGAACTTGCAGACTTGTTTTATACAACGGCTGGAGCTATCCATGCAGCAATCAAAAGAATTCTGAAAGCCAATATTTTGAAGAGTTACGAAGTTTGCAAGTACATCAAATTGGAGAATGGAAATAATGCGGCACTATAAAATATTTTGTGTAAATGTAAAATACGGGATTCAGTATGAATTCCGTAGTTTT
>ENA-OQDM01000666-OQDM01000666.1-human-gut-metagenome-genome-assembly--contig:-NODE-666-length-18570-cov-1.206474_pt1 | contig 18570 bp, 14 predicted proteins | sample MGYA00242772_ERZ504605 | MGnify/ENA primary metagenome ERZ504605 (study PRJEB26092, sample SAMD00036348) | human gut metagenome | host: Homo sapiens | study: EMG produced TPA metagenomics assembly of... | reverse complement strand
CTCATGATCCACCCCGCTGCCCCGTGCACCAGCTTTTTTCAGCTCCGTCACGTCGTTGCGCAAATCGAAAAGTATCTTGTACAGCAACTCGCGTTCGTTTTCAAAACTGTGGCCTTCGTTCCGTTTGTTCAACGGCACGATGTCGTGCGTCACCGGATCTTCGGGGATATAACCGGACAAGATTTCAGGAGTAATTATCCGCTCCGGGGAGAGGATGGAAATCTGTTCCGTCACGTTCTTCAGTTGGCGGACGTTTCCCGGCCACGAATATCTTTTCAGCCTTTCCTGGGCTGCTTCCGTCAGTTCCACCGGATCCGGCATATTATACTTTTCCGCCGTGTCCATCGCAAACTTCTTGAAGAGCAGCACCACATCGTCTCCCCGTTCGCGAAGAGCCGGCATCTTGACGGGAATCGTGTTCAAGCGGTAGAACAAGTCCTCACGGAAACGGCCGTCGCGGATGGCCTGCGCCATGTTGACATTGGTAGCCGCCACGATGCGCACGTCTGTCTTGCGCACGTCGCTCGAACCGACCCGGATGTATTCGCCCGTCTCCAGCACACGCAACAAGCGTGCCTGCGTGGCCAAGGGCAACTCTCCCACCTCATCGAGAAACAGCGTACCTCCGTTGGCCGCCCCGAAATAGCCTTCGCGCTCTCCTATCGCCCCGGTAAAAGCTCCTTTCTCATGACCGAACAGTTCGGAATCTATCGTTCCCTCAGGAATGGAACCGCAATTCACGGCAAAGTATTTCTTCGTCTTTCTCAGGCTGTTGTCGTGGATAATACGGGGAATGATTTCCTTCCCCACACCGCTCTCTCCGGTGATCAATACGGATAAGTCCGTCTTGGCCACTTGCAAAGCAATGTCCACTGCATGGTTCAACCCTTCCGAATTGCCCACGATACCATATCTTCTTTTCTGTGCCTGAACGTCGGATGTATTCATATCTTCTACCCAAATGCGATTGTCGACAAAATTACATAAAAAATCCCGTGGGACACAACTTTAACCGTATTAATTTAAGAAAAACTAAGCAGACTTGTTGCCCAACTTGATCAACAGCAAACCGACGGCCGTCCACACCAATTCCCGCAAGCGGATAATCAAACCGGTATAAACACCGTATGCGCCGGCCAGGGAAAGTCCGCCCACAGCCAACGCGAAGCCGCCTTCACGCGCGCCCATCCCCATCGGAATAAAGAAAAACAAATTGGCAAAAAGCGACGTGAATGCCTGTATCAGCACGCAATCCCAAAAGGAAACATGGTCGGTCAGTATCAACAAGATGAACTGGATTTCAAGACAACCGGCCACCCGCACGACGAACTCTATGAACAACGACAGATAGAACGTGGACTTGCGCTGTGCGTGCAAGGCGGCTATCTGGCTGTCCACCTTCCGTATGGACTCTTCCCGCGTGTCGATGAACCGCCGCAGACGGGACTTCAATCCGGGTATGTGGGCCAACAGGCGCAAGGCTTTCATGGCCAGTCCGTTTTTATATCCTTTCTGGAAAAAGTAAATGCCCGTACCGCAGAAGGCGGAACAGACGACCATGAACACCGCCATTCCGGCCGACATTTCCCGGCCATAGAGCCACAAGTAAAGGAGGATGGAGAAAGTCCAGAAACAGAAATGGGAAAAGATGTGCATCATGGCATACAGAATCACGCTGGATGTCGCCTTGGCCGCCCCTACGTACGGTGTCAGTTCCATAATACGGTAAGGCTCGCCGCCGAGAAGTCCCACCGGAGTGACGTAGTTCAGCGCATAACCGCTGATCGTGTACTTATAAATCTTCAGAAAAGGCACTTTCGGTGCCGCCCCGTCGTGGATGATGACCGACCACGACCAGGCGTTGGCCAGATAAAGAAAGACCCATAAGAGGATGACGGCAGGAAACCAATATCCCGCCCGACGGACGTTGTCCCATAATTCCGAATAGGACAGGTCCGAAGTGCAGAGCATAATGATAATGGCCACCACGCCGATGGCCAGAAACACGTTACGGTAGAGAGGCTTCATGTTATTCTTCCGGAGCGTTCAGTTTGAGTTTGTCGCTGTCGTCACGACGCTCGTGATACTGCTTGCGCAAAGGATGGGCATACGCCTCTTCGTAACGGACACGGTTGCGGTACACATCCAATGCCGCATAGACCGCCTGGCGGAAAGATGCCTCGTCTGCCTTTCCCTGTCCGGCGATATCGTAAGCCGTACCGTGGTCGGGAGAGGTACGGACAATGGGTAGCCCGGCCGTATAATTCACCCCGTCCGTCATAGACAGCGCCTTGAACGGCGCTAATCCCTGGTCGTGGTACATGGCCAGCACACCGTCGAAATGCTCGTACGTACGGTTTCCGAAAAAGCCGTCAGCAGCATAAGGACCGAAACAGAAGACGCCTTCTTTCTCCATCTCCTGGAGAGCCGGCCGGATAATATCCTTTTCCTCCGTACCCAACAGACCGTCGTCACCGGCATGGGGGTTCAACGCCAATACGGCGATGCGCGGATTCGACACATTGAAATCCTTGCGCAGCGCCTCATGGAAAATACGGATTTTTTGCATTACGGCTTCCTTGGTTATCGCCTGCGCCACGTCGCGGATTGGCAAATGTGTGGTCACCAAAGCCACGCGAAGCACATCATTCATCAAAATCATCAGTGCCTCCCGTCCTTCCCCGACGCGCTCCTGTATATATTCCGTATGTCCGGGGAAATGGAAACCGTCGCCCTGAATCGTCGCCTTGTTGATAGGCGCCGTCACCAATACGTCGAACAGCCCCTCGCGATAATCCGCCATAGCCCTTTCCAAAGCAGCCAAAGCCGCCTTGCCGCTCTCGGCCGAAGGCTGTCCGAAATCGATCTTCACCTCGTCCGTCAAACAGTCCACCAGATTCAAGCGCCCCTCCACGGCCTCATCCGCTTTCTGTATCGTGACGAAATTTGTCGTCAGTTCCATCGCCTTACGGTGATAAGTGGCCACTTTGGGCGAACCATATATAATAGGTGTACACAACTCCAACATCATCGGTTCGCTGAAAAGCTTCAGGATAATCTCGTATCCCACACCGTTTATGTCACCGTGGGTTATCCCCACCAAGATCTTACCATTCTTCATATCTTTCGTTTCTGATTTTATTCTTGTTCTTTTCCTGCCACCACGCTGACTTCGGGTATGCTGGCTTTCAATTCACGGGCTTGCTCACCCGGCAAGCAAAAGGGTGTACAACGCAGCCTCCAACCGACGGATCAATCCCCGCTTCATTTTCTCCGGTGCATAGACAAAGCCTTCCGCCACCACCACACGGTTGTTCAACGTGTCCACCCGGGAATGACTGACGAACGGACCGCCCATGGCATCATGCTCCATCTTCCACAGTCCGCGGGTCTCCATGGCATACTCCCCTTTCACCGCAATGGGTTTTACCGACGTGCAGAGGGTATCGGTGGCCATATACATGCGTGGTTCCGTACCGGGTATGTTCGCTTTCATCACCGAATCGCGCTTGGCCAGCACATATTGTTTATTAAACGTCCGGGGACCTTCGTAGGGATAGGAATACATGCAGATGTTCACCAACCCCGAGGCCGTGTTGGAAGATGCCCAGAAGAAATCCTTCCCTTTCTTGTAACTTTTGATTTCGGCAGGCGCCCATAATTGACATTTGAAGATCTCCTCCGCCAACTGCGATACGGCTTCCGAATGTTTCTCTTCCAATTCGTTAATCTGACGGTTCATTTCCACCTTCACCAGAAAGTCGATAATGGACCGGGAGTTCTTCTTCACAAAAGCGGCAAAGTCCTTTTCATTCGGACTTTGAATAGTCAACACGACTTGCGGTTGGGCATACACGTCGCGTGTGAATTTCATTTTGGTCTGTGTATATTGGTTGGGGAGCTATATCCACCTTTATAATGTTCCGAAAAATGTTCAACACCTGATTGAAACGTTGCGGGTCGGTTTGCGAAATCCGGAACGAACGCTCGGGCTGCGGAAGGCCGGGAATATCCGTATCCAATACATCAAACAGCGCACGTCCCGCAGGACGCTGCCACAGAGAATCGCCCACAACGACCAACACCTCATACGGGCGTCCGCTTGAGGAGGGCTTAGCCAAATGGTCACAGGCCACCAAAAGTGTTACGACAGCCCATATTCCACACCATAACATCCACCTGTATTCCAATTTCCTTTTCATAGTCCTATTCTGTTTATTAAAGTTCCACACCTTGTTGCTTCGCCGTGCTCAACAACCCGCAAGCGGCAAAAATATCCTGTCCGCGCGATGCCCGGATGGTAGAAAAAAGTCCGTATCCGGTCAGATAATCCCGAAAGCGCAACATGCCTTCCTCCGACGTCCCCTTCAAGTCCACACCGGGAACAGGATGGAAACGAATCAGATTCATCCGGCATTCCAATCCGTCGAGCAAGCGTAAGAGTTCCTTGGCATGCGCCGGGGTATCGTTCACCCCTTCGAACATCGTATATTCGAAAGAAAGACGACGCTGATGCGTAAAGTCGTACTCCCGGAGCAACGCCACGATTTCCCGCAGGCCGTAGCTGTTCTCGGCCGGCATCAACCGGGCACGCTGGTCGGCAAAAGGATTATGCAGACTGACAGCCAGATGACATTCACTCTCGTCCAAGAAACGTTTCAGCCCCTTGCGCAGTCCGACGGTAGACACCGTGATGCGTTTAGGGCTCCAGGCATAGCCATAATCAGCCGTCAGAATCTCCGTGGCGCGCAACACGTTATCCAAATTGTCCAACGGTTCTCCCTGTCCCATAAATACCACATTGGTCAGGGTTTCGCGTTCCGGCAACGAATACAGTTGGTTCAGGATATCGGCTGCCGTCAATTGTCCGGAAAAGCCCTGTTTTCCGGTCATGCAAAAACGGCAGTTCATCCTGCACCCCACCTGAGAAGACACGCAAAGCGTAGCCCGGTCGCCATCGGGGATATACACCGTCTCCACATATCCGCCCGCCGCCGTACGGTACAGATACTTCACAGTCCCGTCTGCCGAGCGTTGACCGTCCACCGGTGCCGCACAGCCCACGGTATAACGTCGTTCAACAAACAGCGGTTCTTCGCCGAAATATTGGTCATTTCGTCAATGGAAGCCACCTTCTTCCCATACAGCCATTCCGCCATCTGACGGGCGGCAAAGGACGGCATACCGATTTCTCCCGCCACGGCCTTCAACTCCGCCAGCGTCATGCCCAATAATGCTATCTTATCCTCCACGGTTATCTCTTCTCCTTTATTTTACAGGCAAAGTTACGGAAAAAGAGAAAACTTTCCACTATATTGGACTTCTATTAGTATATTTGCACGCTATAATACATAAATTACCACATGAAATCGTCATCACATTCTCCACGAATAGACTGTTTCCTCCCTTGCGGAACGGAAAATCAAACCGCCGGACTGGTACAGGAACTCCGCGACAGCGGATGGACAGGCCGTATCTACGGGCTATGCCCCGCAGGCGTCGAGGCCATCCTGCCGGAGACCTGCCTGCCGTTACCTACCGACGGGATTTTCAGCACACGGACTATCCTGGACATGGCTCGCCTCTGCGAGGCCGAATACTGCTTGTTCTACCACAAGGCCTTGCCGCTGGAACTGGGATTCCATGCCCTCGACCGACTGTTGCGTGTGGCCGACGACACCCGTGCCGACTTGCTTTATGCCGACCACTACGCCATACAGGACGGGACACGGCAACCCCATCCGCTCATAGACTACCAAAAGGGCAGCCTGCGCGACGATTTCGACTTCGGCCCGTTGGTCCTGGTACGTACCGAAGCCCTGAAAGCATACGCCGGACAAGAGAATTTGCCCGACTATCATTTCGCAGGATGGTATGACTTACGTCTGTATCTGAGCCGTCACGGCGAGTTGTTCCATTTAAACGAACTCCTTTATACGAAAACGGAAACCGACGCCCGGAAAAGCGGAGAGAAAAACTTCGACTACGTAGACCCGAAAAACCGCACCGTGCAAATCGAAATGGAAAAAGCCTGCACGGAGCACCTGAAGCAAATCGGGGCTTATCTGGCTCCCGATGAATTCGACGAGGTAGACTTCCGTACCGAAGATTTTCCCTGTGAGGCCACCGTCGTCATTCCGGTACGCAACCGGGTCCGTACTATCGAAGATGCCATCCGCAGCGTGCTGTCCCAAGAAACAGATTTCGATTTCAACCTTATCGTGGCAGACAATCATTCCACTGACGGAACGACGGAAGCCATCGCGCGTTATGCCGCCCGTGCCCCTCGCGTCGTCCACCTTATCCCCGAGGCAGCGACTTAGGCATCGGAGGCTGTTGGAACTTGGCCGTACATCACCCGCGCTGCGGGCGCTTCGTCGTCCAGTTGGATTCGGACGACCTGTACAGCTCTCCACAGACCTTGCAACGCATCATACAAACTTTTTATCATGAAAAGGCGGCCATGGTCATCGGAGCCTACCGCATGACGGACTTCTCCCTGCAAACTCTGCCGCCGGGCCTGATAGACCACAAGGAATGGACACCCGAAAACGGACGCAACAATGCCTTGCGCATCAACGGACTGGGCGCCCCACGCGCTTTCTTCACTCCGATTCTGAGGAAGCTGCAAATCCCGAACACCAGTTACGGGGAAGATTATGCGCTCGGCTTATGCTTTTCACGCTACTATCGCATCGGGCGCATTTATGAAGAACTTTACTTGTGCCGGCGTTGGGAAGGCAATTCCGACGCGGCACTGAGCATAGAAAAAGTCAATGCCCACAATCTTTATAAGGATCGGTTGCGTACTATCGAGATAGAAGCCCGCCGCCGGTTGAACCGACTGTGGGCACACCCGCTGAATCCCGAAGAAATGCAGGCTTTCTTCCGCAAGCAATTAGAGGACTGGGACGAAGCCCGGCAACGTTACGAAGACCTGCAAAAAGCGGAGACCAAGGAACTGGTCATCGGCGACCATACGCTGACCGCCCAGTTCAATCCGGCACGCATGACCTCGACCGGAGCCAGCATCTCCGCCGAAGCCTTGGCCGCACGCCCGTGTTTTCTTTGCGACCTGAACCGGCCGGAGGCACAACATGCCCTACCCATAGAAGGACATTATCAACTGTTGGTGAACCCTTATCCCATCTTACCGGAACACTTTACCATTCCGGCACGGAGACATACTCCGCAAAGCATCCTGCCTCACTTCAAGACCTTGCGCAACATGGCCTGGAACATACCGGAAGCCGTCTTTTTCTACAACGGCCCCGTATGCGGCGCTTCAGCCCCCGACCACATGCACTTCCAGGCCGGGAAACGGGGTGTGCTGCCCATCGAACGGGACTGGAAAAGTTACGAAATGGGGATGGAAAAACTCTATCCTCTGCAACCGGCCGAAGAAGAAAGCATCGAGGAAATCATGATGCAGAACGCCAACTGCGGACTTTACATCCTCAAAAGTTATATCTGTCCGGTATTTGTCATCCGCACCCGTCCGTCGGAACATCCCTGCCTGCTTTTTGAAAAACTCTACTATGCCCTTCCGCTCTGCGACGGGGAAAGCGAACCGCGTATGAATATCCTTTGCTGGCGGCAATCCTGGAACGCCGGACGCGAAGACGAAATCGTCATCTTGATTTTCCCACGCAAGAAACACAGACCGGCTTGCTACGGACAGACCGGCGAGCATCAACTGCTCGTCAGCCCCGGAGCCTTGGATATGGGCGGTCTGCTCATCACACCGCGAGAAAAAGATTTCCGAACCCTCACGGCCGGACTGGCTACGGACATTCTGCGTGAAGTGACGCTGAGCGAGGAAGAGCTGCAGCCGGTCATCGGGCAGTTCACCCGTCATCTGAAGAAAGACGGCACGGAAAACACGGAGCCACGCACGGCTCCTGAACGGCTTCATGAAGGCACGGAACCCGAGGTCAGCGTAGGCATCATGAGCCGGCAACGCATTCGTTTCTCTCTCAACGCCACCTACTCGGCCAAAGGCAGCCTCGTAAGGGGTGAGCAAACGGTGGAATGCAGCGAAGGAGGCATCTTGTGGAACGGGAACCTGTACCGGGAACTGACTTTTACCCCACAGGAAAACAAAGCTTCTTTCTCGCTTTACGATGTGACGATCGGCATTAAATTCCATTGGGAACGGCAAGAGACGCAAATCTTCAGCGGCACACTGAAATTAGTGGTGGAAGAAGAAAAAATCGTGGCCATCAACGTGTTGCCGGTAGAAGATTACCTCATCAGTGTCATTTCCAGCGAAATGAGTGCCTCCGCCTCTCCTGAGTTCCTGAAAGCATCGGCCGTCATCAGCCGCAGTTGGCTCTATGCCAGATAGAAAAACGCAAACAACTGAGTAACCACGACCGTGGATTCTTCTCGTTCAGCAAAAGCGACGGGGAACTGATCCGCTGGTACGACCGCGAAGACCATACGATATTCGACGTATGCGCCGACGACCATTGCCAACGCTATCAGGGCATCACACGAGCCAGCAACGAGGCCGTGGTGGAAGCCGTCAAAGCCACGCGCGGCCAAATCCTCACGTCGGGAGATGACATCTGCGACGCACGTTTCTCGAAATGCTGCGGCGGAGCGACCGAAGAATTCGAATATTGCTGGGAAGACAAGCATCTGTCTTACCTGACCAGTATCAGAGACATTGCGCCTGAGAACCTGTCGGGCATCCGTCCGGTACTGCCGGACCTTACCCGGGAAGAAGAGGCGGAAAAGTGGATACGGAGCAACCCGCCTTCGTTCTGCCATACGGAAGACGAAGAAATACTCCGCCAAGTGCTGAACGACTACGACCGGGAGACGACGGACTTCTACCGTTGGCGCGTGGAATATACGCAAGACGAATTGTCCGGACTCATCGCGGAAAATCTGAAAACGGACTTCGGCAGCATCCTCGACCTCATCCCGGTAGAGCGCGGACGGGGCGGACATATCAGCCGGCTGAAAATCGTCGGTACACAAGAGACGCTCGTCATCGGAAAGGAGTTGGAAATACGCCGTGTATTGAGCTGTACCCACCTGTTCAGTTCGGCATTCGTGGTCGACAAGGAGGATTTGCACGACGGCATTCCCGGCCGGTTCGTCCTCCACGGTGCCGGATGGGGACACGGCGTGGGCATGTGCCAGATCGGGGCGGCGGTCATGGGAGCCAAAGGTTACCGTTACGACGAAATCCTGAAACATTATTATGACGGAATCACCATCCGGAAAGTCTACCCCTAACAGTTTTATGAAAAGAAACCCGTACGCCATAGACGACCGGCAAACGCCGGAAGCCCCGAACCGGAACCCATGGAAATGGATTCCTACACTGTACTTTGCCGAGGCATTGCCCTACGTAACGGTCATGAGCATCTCCACCGTCATGTACGAACGCATGGGGCTTTCCAATGCCGAAATCGCTTTCTACACCAGCGCACTCTACCTCCCGTGGGTCGTCAAACCCCTATGGAGCCCGTTCATCGACCTTGCCAAAAGCAAAAGATGGTGGATACTGGCCATGGAGTTCCTCATCGCCGCTGCCATAGCCGGAGTGGCCTTCACGCTTCCCTCCGCCCATTTCCTCGTCTTTACCCTGATGTTCCTGTGCTGATGGCTTTCAGCAGTGCCACCCACGACATCGCGGCCGACGGTTTTTACATGTTGGCGCTCGACCCGCACGAGCAAAGCCTGTATGTAGGTATCAGAAGTACGTTCTACCGCATCGCTACCATAGCGGGCAGCGGACTGCTCATCATGCTGGCGGGCACGTTGGAAACTTTCACCCGTCGCATCGCTTATTCGTGGAGCATCGCTTTCTACGTGCTGGCGGCATTCTTCATTGCCGTGACCGCCTACCACTTTTTCCACTTGCCGCGCCCCGACTGCGACCGGACACGAAAAGCCGTATCGGCCCGTAGACTGTTGAAAGACATCTGGCTCACCGTCACATCGTTTTTCCGTAAACCGCAACCCGTCGCTGCCGTCCTTTTCATGCTTTTCTACCGTCTGCCGGAAGCATTGCTCATCCGGATTTCCAACCTGTTCATGATTAAACCCGTCAGCGAAGGCGGACTGGGGCTTTCCACGCAGGAAGTAGGGTTCGTACAGGGAACGGTAGGCGTACTCGGCCTGACCCTCGGCGGCATCATAGGCGGTATAGCCGCCTCGCACGACGGGCTGAAAAAGTGGCTGTGGCCGATGGTATGGAGCATCACGCTACCGGACCTTGTATATGTCTATCTGAGTTACTTCCAGTCTACGAATTTCCTGCTTATCAACGCCATGGTATTCATCGAGCAATTCGGTTACGGTTTCGGCTTCACCGCCTATATGCTGTTCCTCCTATATTATTCGCAAGGAGAACAACAGACTTCACACTATGCCTTCTGCACGGCTTTCATGGCCCTGTCGATGATGTTGCCGGGCGCTGTGGCCGGAGAATTGCAGGAAGCCGTGGGTTACTTCCACTTCTTCCTTATCGTAATGGCCTGTTGCCTGGTGACGGTCGGTGTCACCGCACTGCTGAAAATAGACCCGGAATTCGGAAAAAAAGATCACCATGGAGACAAAGCATGACATACGGAAGGCCTTGCTGGTGGCCGACGGAGGCTCTACAAAAACCGACTGGTGCCTAGCGGTCCCCCACCGGGAACCTCAGCTTTTTCGTACGCACGGTCTCAACCCGGCTCTGTTGGAACTTCCCGCCATCCGGGAAATCCTGCAAACGGAACTGCTGCCCCGGCTGACGCCCCATCTTCAAGACCCTGAAGCCGAAATCCATATCTATTATTACGGCGCGGGATGCCTGCCTTCCGTCTGCACCAAGATGGAACAGGCTCTTACCGGACTCCTCCCCTGCTCTACGGCCGAAGTCCATTCCGACCTGTTGGGAGCTGCACGGGCCTTATGCGGACACGAAGCCGGCATTGCCTGCATTCTGGGCACCGGTTCCAACTCCTGCCGTTACGACGGACGGGACATCGTGCAACATGTGTCCCCGTTGGGATATATCTTAGGAGACGAAGGCAGCGGTACGGCGTTAGGCAAACGCTGATAGGCGACTGGCTCAAAGGACTTTTAGACGAAGAACTAAACAGAAAACTGGCGGAAAGCTACGGATGGGACGAAGCCGACATTATCCGGAAAGTGTACCGGGAACCGGAGGCCAACCGTTTTCTGGCTTCCTTCACGCCTTTCCTGAAAGCTCACCGTACCCACCCGGCCGTCCACCGTATCCTCACAGACTGTTTCAAAGCTTTTTTTTGAACGGAACATCATAGCTTACCGCCCCGGACCGCTTGCCGTACACTTCGTGGGCAGCATAGCCGCCATTTTTCGTGAAGAATTAGAGGAAACCGCCGGAATATACGGCATACGGATAGGAAATATCCTCAGAGAACCGATAGGCCGGATGGTAGCTTACCATCAGCAAAAACTGAAAAACGAAACTGATTAAAAGATTTTTAAGGAAAATGCAGTGTTTTTCGCAAAATATGTTTTATAGCATAGTTTTTCATTTGCACACACCTGAAAATGGCCTTATCTTTGCATCGTTATCCTGAAAACAATCTTTTTTACCTTAAACAAAACTAATACCTAAAAAACTAAAGAATACGGGTCGCTGTGAAGCGGCCCGTATTTCTTTTACCCCTTTAAAAAGGTCCCGTCACCAGCCGAGGCCGATAACGGGACCACCGTTCAGGGGCAACTGACGGGAAAGTAATCGAATGAAAAGCGTGGGACTCCACCGTAAGACAGTATCGCAGCATTCTTTTCCGGTTGGAGGGTGAATGTGAGAGACTGCGTTTCGCTACGATTTTCTCCGTCTCCCACCTTTTCGTATGTGACCGTCTGCGGAATGTGACGGGTGGTCTTCCCCCACAGTCCGGCATACCAAATAAAATCATAAAGCCCCGGAAAACAGTTCATCTCTTGGAGGTAGATACCGGGATTCAACTTCAGGGAATCCTGCATGTCATAACCAAAAGTATAAATCTCATGTCTCTCGTATAAGTTGTTCGTATGGGAGACATCGGAAACCACCGTCTCCAGATTCCCGTCTTTCCAAGTGTACCGCGCCACGCCGGTTTCTCTGCAGCCCGAACTGTTTTCACGATGGTAGTTCATCTCGGTTATATGTCCCTCGGAATCGTAAGAAGCCGATACCTCTCCCCGAAAAGGACGGGCTTTTCCGTCGTTTGCCGCTTCTTGCTCCATGCCGTTGAACTCCATATAGACCACATAGCCTTCCGGAGCGACACGAACAGGCTTGAAACAAACCTCACGGACACGACCGGTGGCTACGGACTTCTTTTCCTTGAAAACCCGAAACGCCAGAGGATGAGTCTCCACTATAAAAGTACCATATTCCGTACTATAGCCTCCGACCATCCGTCCGTCACGATATTTAAACCGGGTCATATCACTGTCCTCTCGGCTCCATCCGGCAATCGGGCGTACGATACCCATATCTCGCAAACAGGGAACCGACACAGCGGCTTCCCCTTCTAAGGGATGCGATTTTTTATTACTCCGACAGGCCACACAGCCACAGGCCATATACGCAACGAGCCATATTTTCATCAAGCTACGGATCATTCTTATCATATTCCTGCGTTACTATTATTTTATCTTCCCAATACGGTTTATCTCTTGGTAAGAGATAGACCGGTCTTCAAAATATACTATTTTACAGCCATTTAAAAAATACAAAGTTTAGAAAACTATCGCCTTTCTTAGCTTTTTTTACACGTTTACTTGGCATTATCTGTCTTTTTACCTACATTTGCAAGCAGTAGTCTATCTCTTACCAAGAGATAGACTTTTTTTCATCCCCAGACAGTTCCTGAAAAAACGACTGAAAAACAGCAAACAAGACGCTTTTCTTATAAAAGAAGTTAAATACATCCATTTTCATCCCCCTCCTATTGTTTATTTCAAAAAAGTCCGTAACTTTGCATCGTGTTTTTCATAGTATTAGATTTAAGGTTAACAAAGGTTGGGTCAGAGCGCTGACCCTTTTTTTATATCCTTACTGTGAAGTAGGGATATTTTTTTGTAGTCGGAAAAAGAAAGACTACGGGAAGTTCCACTGTATCCCTCAGCCACTTACAGAAGCATCGTTTATCAATATTTTTCCGCTCAAAAGCACCACTGAAAATCAATCGTTTACATTCTTAAAATTGTTCTGCGCCAAATGAAAAATCGTTTGGCTGAAATTGATTTTTCAATCTGCTGCAAACGATTTTTCAATCTCCGCAAGATTATTTTTGTTGGTATAGATGAAAAAAATCCCTATTTTGCAAAACATACAAAGCAAAAAGGAAAAAACATGCAAAACACCATGAAAAGACATCCACGCGTGGACGTGGCTGACGTATTACGCGGAATAGCCGTAATGGGCATCATCCTGCTACATTCCATCGAACATTTCAATTTCTACTCCTTCCCCGACACTGCGGGACAAAGCGAGTGCTGAACTTCAGCGACAAAGCTATCTGGGACGGTATGTTCTTCCTCTTCGGCGGAAAAGCCTATGCCGTTTTCGCATTGCTCTTCGGTTTCAGCTTCTTCATCCAATACGACAACCAGCGGCTGCGCGGAAAAGATTTCAGGGGACGGTTTTGCTGGCGGCTCGCCCTGCTTTTCCTCTTCGGCAACCTGAACGCCTCGTTTTTCACGGCAGAAGTATTGGTGCTCTACTCTTTAGTGGGCTTCATCCTCCCGCTCACCTGCCGTCTGAAAGACAAGTGGCTGCTGATATTGGCCTGCGTCCTGCTCATCCAGCCCCTGCCCTTATACTACGCCATCCGGGCGGCCTGCGACCCGGCATTCGTCACTCCGGCCGTACCCACCGGACATTTATGGGCACAAACTTTCGCCGTACAACAAGGCGGCACGTTCTGGGAAACCGTACGCGTGAACCTTTGGGAGGGACAACTGGCCAGTCTGGCTTGGGCCTGGGACAACGGACGCGTGTTCCAGACGGCGGCCCTATTCCTCTTCGGACTGCTCATCGGCCGACGGGGCTTGTTCCTGAAAGAAAACCTGAAAGTGTGGAACAAGATACTTTGCGGCGCCTTGGTTGCATTTTTCCCGCTGTACGGGCTTGGCAACATGCTGCCGGACTTCATCAGCAATCCGTCCGTACTGACCCCGCTGAGCCTTGTGGTAAGTTCTTTGTATAAATTCGCTTTCATGCTGGTATTGGTCTCGGGCGGACTGATGGCTTTTTACCGTACCCGGATGCAACCGTTCATGAGCAAAATCATCCCGTATGGCAGGATGAGCCTGACGAACTACATCACCCAAAGCATGGCCGGAGCTATGCTTTATTACAACTGGGGCTTTTCCCTGCACGACGATTTGGGCATCACGGCAAGCCTGTTGGCCGGAATGGCGTTCTTCATCCTGCAGTTCTCTTTCTGCAAATGGTGGATGAAACACCACGACCACGGCCCGTTGGAATATGTGTGGAAACGGGCCACATGGCTGAAATGACCCGTATGGTCACGAATGTTACTTAACCTTTTATATAATGAGAACTTTATTCCTTCTTATCTTCTTGGGGCTGGGCGGAAACATTTTCGTCCCCGCCCATGCCAAGTCCAAACCACGCGGAGGACAAAACTATTATGTAGACGCGCAAAACGGCGACGACCGCGCCGACGGCAAAAGTGAAAAGACGGCTTGGAAAAGCCTGTTGCGGACGAAAGAGTTACAGTTGCGTGCCGGTGATTCCTTATTATTGCGCAGAAACTCCTCGTTCAACGGACTGCTGGAAGTGTCGGCCGAAGGGAAGGCAGGCCGTCCGGTCGTAATCGGCGCTTACGGCACAGGCAGAAAACCTTGTATTCAGGCTCCGGACTCGTCGCTGTACACGGTCTTGGTACGCAACTCCGACTATCTCACTTTGGAGAATCTGGAAGTCGTGAACACGGGAAAGCAAAGGATGGCGAACCGCACGGGCGTGAAAGTGCTCTGCGAAGATTACGGCGTGTCGCACGACATCGTGCTCCGGGCACTCCATATCCACGACGTGAACGGCAGCCTGATCAAACAGAAAGGGGGAGGTTCGGGCATACTCATCGTCAACCGGGGTAAAGATACGCCCTCGACGTTCGACGGATTACGGGTGGAAGACTGCGTCATCCGGAGGTGTGAACGAAACGGCATCATCTGGTCCGGTTACAGTAACCGCGAACATTGGCATCCCAATACCCGTACCGTCATACGCAAAAACCTGATAGAGGAAGTCCCGGGCGATGGTATCGTCCCCATCGGATGCGACGGTGCCTTGATAGAATACAACCTGATGCGCAACTGCCCGGGCACGTTGCCCCACAGCGAGGCGGCAGCCGGTCTGTGGCCTTGGAGTTGCGACAACACCGTGATACAGTTCAACGAAGTGAGCGACCATAAGGCTCCATGGGACGCACAAGGATTCGACTCGGATTACAACTGCCGCAACACGACCATACAATATAACTACAGCCACGACAACGACGGCGGACTGGTTCTGATTTGTAATTCAGGTACGGACCCCGGTGCAGGCAACCAAGGCAGCGTGGTACAATACAATGTAAGCATCAATGATGCCATCCGTCCGCGTGCGACCCGCAGCGGCATTTTTTCCGCCAATATCCACATAGCCGGTCCTTGTAGGAACACGTTGGTCAGACGAAACCTCTTGCATGTCAATCCCAAGACGGAGCCATTCATAGACCGCAGTATCATCACGTCCGATGCGTGGGACGGCTATGCGGATTCTACCGTATTCCGGGAAAATGTATTCTTCGTCCCGCAGGAATCGGAGATTCGCCTGAACCGCTCCACCCGTAACACGTTCGACGGGAACTATTATCTGGGAAACATAAAAGGACGGCCCGAAGACCCGAACGGCAGAAACGCATCGGACTATTACAACCGGTGCATCAGCAAAGACCCGTCCGGCTTCAACAGTTTGTCTTTCCTCTTCGACACGGTGATTATCGGTGACGGCTCAGCCATACTGAAAGCAGTGAACCGGGACACCATCCACCGCTTTTTTGAAACGATGAAAGAAGAATGAGCCTTTCAAAAGAACAACGGGAGCCGGTCTTGCCGACCTCGCTCCCGTTATACCTTATTATAATAGGGCTTTGCCCCTTCCTTAGATGGACAAGATGCCCAATACATTTATCAACTCTTTCTTCACCGGCTTGTCGCTCTTGATGGCATTGCAGAACGGTACGTACACCACTTCGTCATTCTTGATGCCGATCATCACGTTACGCTGCCCTTCGCGCAAAGCCGTTATGGCGCCTACCCCCAGACGGGAAGCCAAAATACGGTCGTAAGCACTCGGAGAACCGCCACGCTGCAAATGCCCGAGAATAGACACGCGCACGTCGAACTCGGGATATTCTTTCTTCACCCGGTCGGCATAATACATGGCACCGCATTTGGGGCTTTCGGACACGATGACCATACTGGAACTCTTGCTCTTGCGGATACCCCGGCTGATGAACTGTTCCAACTGGTCGGCATTGGAAGAGTCTCGGGAATAATGGCAGCTTCCGCCCCGCTGGCTATCGCACTGTTCTGCGCCAGGAAACCGGCGTCGCGCCCCATCACTTCGATGAAGAATATACGTTCGTGTGAAGTAGCGGTATCGCGAATCTTGTCTACACACTGCACAATGGTATTCAGCGTCGTGTCGTAACCGATTGTGGAATCCGTTCCGCTCAGGTCATTGTCGATGGTGCCGGGCAGACCGATGCAAGGCACATCGAACTCCTCTGCAAAAATGCGCGCGCCCTCAAGCGAACCGTTACCTCCTATGATAATCAAGGCGTCAATCCCCTGTTCCACCATATTATCATAGGCCTTTTACGCCCCTCCGGCGTAAGAAATTCCTTGCTGCGAGCCGTCTTCAGAATCGTTCCTCCTCTTTGGATGATATTGCTCACATTCTCCGTCGTAAAATCCTGAATTTCGTTGTTAATCAAACCTTCATAACCACGATATATACCTTTTACCTTCAAACCGGCTGCTATCCCGGCGCGCGTAACGGCACGAATAGCGGCATTCATTCCCGGAGCATCTCCTCCGGAAGTCAAAATACCTATACAATTAATCTTTCCCATGTTAGATGATTATAAATGACGCTGCAAAGATACAAACAAAAACAAGAAATACATTCATTTTCTTGCCTTTTTAATTGCATAATTATACCTTTTATCGTAACTTTGCGCCCGATTATAAACAACATAATGTCTAACATTATTAATTTTATTATTTTCAATTAATTAAATGGCAGAATTAAAGAACGTAGCACCGTTGGCAGACTTCGACTGGAATGCTTATGAAAGCGGTGACACTCAGGTGAACGAGAGCCGCGAAGCTCAGGAAAAGGCCTACGAAGGCTCTTTAAACAAAGTAAATGACCACGAAGTGGTTGACGGTACGGTTATCGCGATGAACAAGCGTGAAGTGGTGGTAAACATCGGCTTCAAGTCAGACGGTATCATCCCGATGAGCGAATTCCGCTACAATCCCGATTTGAAGGTCGGAGACAAAGTTGAGGTTTACATTGAAAACCAAGAGGACAAAAAAGGACAGCTCATCCTTTCTCACAAGAAGGCACGCGCTACCCGTTCTTGGGATCGTGTGAACGAGGCTCTCGAAAATGAAGAGATCATCAAGGGTTACATCAAATGCCGTACGAAAGGCGGTATGATTGTGGACGTATTCGGTATTGAAGCTTTCTTGCCGGGTTCACAAATCGACGTGAAACCTATCCGCGACTACGATGTATTCGTAGGAAAGACTATGGAATTCAAGGTCGTTAAAATCAACCAGGAATTCAAGAATGTCGTTGTTTCGCACAAGGCTCTTATCGAAGCCGAATTGGAACAACAGAAAAAAGAAATCATCAGCAAGCTTGAAAAAGGACAGGTACTCGAGGGTACCGTTAAGAATATCACCTCTTACGGCGTCTTCATCGACTTGGGCGGCGTAGACGGTTTGATTCACATCACCGACCTCTCTTGGGGACGTGTGAGCGACCCGAAAGAAGTGGTACAGCTTGACCAGAAGATCAATGTGGTTATCCTTGACTTCGACGACGAGAAGAAGCGTATCGCATTGGGTCTGAAACAACTGACTCCGCATCCTTGGGACGCTTTGGATCCGAACTTGAAAGTAGGTGACAAAGTAAAAGGCAAAGTTGTCGTGATGGCCGATTACGGTGCATTCATCGAAATCGCTCCGGGTGTAGAAGGCTTGATCCACGTATCGGAAATGTCTTGGAGCCAGCACTTGCGTTCCGCACAGGACTTCATGAAGGTAGGTGACGAAGTAGAAGCTGTCATTCTGACCTTGGATCGTGAAGAACGTAAAATGTCTTTGGGTATCAAGCAATTGAAAGCCGATCCTTGGGAAAACATCGAAGAGAAATACCCCGTGGGTTCCAACATACGGCCAAAGTACGCAACTTTAACGAACTTCGGACGTATTCGTTTGAGATAGAAGAAGGCGTAGACGGCTTGATTCATATCTCCGACCTTTCTTGGACCAAGA
>ENA-OQDM01000663-OQDM01000663.1-human-gut-metagenome-genome-assembly--contig:-NODE-663-length-18619-cov-1.660069_pt1 | contig 18619 bp, 23 predicted proteins | sample MGYA00242772_ERZ504605 | MGnify/ENA primary metagenome ERZ504605 (study PRJEB26092, sample SAMD00036348) | human gut metagenome | host: Homo sapiens | study: EMG produced TPA metagenomics assembly of... | reverse complement strand
CAGATTTTAGAGACTATATCGTTGGTAATATATAATCTCTAAAAACTAGTGATTTTATATTAAGGTTCTCTTCGTCTATGAGTAGAATTATATCTCCCGCTTCTAAAAATGTCAAGGTGAATATGTAAAAAACACTTTATTAAATCGTTTGTTTCGTGTATGATATTAGTGATAATGTATAGAAAAAATATGAAGAATATAAATTCCAGGAGGAAGCAGTTATGATCAATAAGCTTATTGAAAAAATCCGCAAAACTAATGCACCGATCGTTGTAGGTCTGGATCCGATGCTGAATTACATACCGAAACATATCCAGGAAAATGCCTTTGCAGAATTTGGAGAGACTCTGGAAGGTGCAGCAGAAGCAATCTGGCAGTTCAATAAAGGAATCGTAGATGCAACATATGACCTGATTCCTGCAGTAAAACCACAGATTGCAATGTATGAGCAGTTTGGCATTCCGGGACTGCAGGCATACAAAAAGACCGTTGATTACTGTAAATCAAAAGATCTTGTAGTCATTGGTGATATCAAGCGTGGAGACATCGGATCCACATCGGCAGCGTATGCAGTTGGACATCTGGGACATGTTCAGGTAGGATCCAAGAAATATGCAGGATTTGATGAGGATTTTGCAACAGTTAATCCATATCTGGGTTCGGATGGAGTGAAGCCATTTATCGAAGTCTGCAAAGAAGAAAATAAAGGTCTGTTTATTCTTGTAAAGACATCCAATCCTTCCAGCGGCGAATTCCAGGATCGTATCATTGACGGACGTCCACTGTATGAATGGGTTGGAGAGAAAGTTGCCGAGTGGGGCGCAGATCATATGGGCAAAGAATATAGCTATATCGGAGCTGTAGTTGGTGCAACTTATCCGGAAATGGGAAAAGTACTTCGCAAGCTTATGCCAAAAACATTTATTCTGGTACCTGGATACGGCGCACAGGGTGGAAAAGGCTCTGATCTGGTGCATTTCTTCAATGAAGATGGTCTTGGTGCAATTGTAAACTCATCCAGAGGAATCATTGCAGCATACAAACAGGAAGCATATGCGGAATTTGGAGAACTGAATTATGCAGATGCTTCTCGTAAGGCAGTGGAAGTGATGATCGAAGATATCAGTGGAGCCCTTAAGAATCGCTAATGAGGGCAGGAGGAGACAGATGAGTACAAAAACAAAAGAGACTTTGACTGTTATCAGTCAGGAAGAAATCGGCAGAGATATTTACAGTCTCTGGCTTCAGACTGATCAGATGGCACAGAATGCGCGTCCGGGGCAGTTCCTTTCTTTATACACAGGAGATGGAAGTAAACTTCTTCCGAGACCGATCAGCATCTGTGAGATTGATAAAGAAGACAGCAAAATCAGACTGGTGTATCGCGTGACTGGGAAAAATACCGGAACAGAAGGATTTTCCAGACTGAAACCAGGAGAAAAGATTGAGGCACTGGGACCTCTTGGAAATGGCTTTCCATTGGAAGAAGCAGAAGGGAAAAAAGTATTTCTGATTGGTGGCGGTATCGGAATTCCACCGATGCTTGAGACTGCAAAACAGCTAAAAGCTGAAAAAACAGCAGTTCTTGGATATAGGGATGAATTGTTCCTGAATGATGAATTTACAAGATATGCAGATGTTTATGTTGCTACAGAAGATGGAAGCGCAGGGACAAAAGGCAATGTATTAAATGCGATTTGTGAAAGGGGACTTGAGGCAGAGGTTATTTTTGCCTGTGGTCCAACGCCGATGCTTCGTGCACTGAAAGAGTATGCAGCAGAGAAGAATATCACATGCTGGATTTCCATGGAGGAAAGAATGGCGTGTGGAATCGGAGCATGTCTTGGATGTGTCTGCAAATCAAAAGAGATTGATGCGCATTCTCTGGTGCATAACAAACGTGTTTGTAAAGATGGACCGGTATTCTTGAGCACGGAGGTGGAGTTATGATCAATACAAAAGTAACTCTTGCTGGAGTTGAATTAAAAAATCCTGTCATGACTGCTTCCGGTACGTTTGGTTCTGGTGCAGAATATAGTGAATTTGTAGATCTTAATAAACTTGGTGGTGTTGTGACTAAGGGTGTTGCAAACGTACCATGGCCAGGAAACCCGACTCCGAGAGTGACAGAGACTGCAAGCGGAATGCTGAATGCAATCGGACTTCAGAATCCGGGAATTGATCTTTTTTGCAGAAGAGACATTCCATTTCTGAAACAGTATGACACAAAAATTATTGTAAATGTTTGTGGAAAGAGTACAGAAGATTATTGTGAAGTGGTGGAAAAACTGGCGGATGAGCCGGTCGACTTACTGGAAATCAATGTATCCTGCCCAAATGTGAAAGAGGGTGGTATTGCATTTGGACAGAATCCTCATGCACTGGAAGCAATCACAAAAGAAGTAAAGAAATATGCAAAACAGCCGATCATCATGAAACTCAGTCCGAATGTGACTGATATCACAGAGATGGCCAGAGCGGCTGAGGCTGGTGGTGCAGATATTCTTTCTTTGATCAATACACTTACCGGAATGAAAATTGATATTTACAGAAAAACATTTGCTCTGGCAAACAAGACGGGCGGGATGTCCGGCCCGGCAGTGAAACCGGTTGCAGTGCGTATGGTTTATCAGGTTGCACAGGCTGTAAAACTCCCGATTATCGGCATGGGTGGAATTGCAACAGCAGAAGATGCACTTGAATTTATCATGGCAGGTGCAACAGCAGTGTCAGTTGGAACCGCTAATTTCTTTAATCCATATGCAACAACAGAAATTGTGGATGGGCTGGCGAAATTTATGGAACAGCAGAAAGTTGAGGATATCAATCAGCTGATTGGTATTGTAAAATAGTAGTTACAGAAAACAGAATAGAAATACATAAGAGACAGCAGCGAAGGTTGAAAAACTTTTTCTGCTGTCTTGTATCGGGAAAGGAAATATTTTGAACAAACAGAAAACAAATGACATGACTGTGGGAAATCCGGTCAGACTGATCATTCAGTTTATGATACCGATGTTTCTTGGAAACATATTCCAACAGTTTTATAATATTGTAGATTCTATTGTGGCAGGACAGTTTATTGGAGTAGATGCACTTGCTGCAATTGGAAGTACCGGATCACTGATGTTTTTTGTGACCGGTTGGCTGAACGGACTGAGTAGTGGATTCGCAATTATTGTGGCACAGATGTTTGGAGCGAAGAAGTATGACGATATGAGGCATTTTGTGGCAATGTCCATTTATCTTATGTTTGGTTTTGCTGCTGCTATGACCATAGGATTTTTGGTATTTAATGTGCCGATTCTGCGACTTATGAATTCTCCGGCAGATCTGATGGGAGATGTGGCCGGATATATGGGAATTATTTATGCAGGTCTTCTTGTTACTGCAGCGTATAATACGTTGGCTGCGTTTCTGCGTGCACTGGGAGATTCGAAATCCCCGTTGTATTTTCTGATCATTTCAGCGGGCATCAATGTTGTGCTGGATATTGTACTGATTCGTTTTGCAGGAATGGGAGTAGAAGGCTGTGCATATGCAACTGTTATCGCACAGGGCGTTTCAGCAATCTGCTGCCTGGTTTATATAAAAAAGAAATATCCGATTCTTCATCTTGAAAAGAAAAACTTTGAACTTCGAAAAGGCAGTATGAGTAAACTGATGATTCTTGGAATTCCCATGGGACTTCAGTTTTCCATCACGGCAATAGGAACGATCATCGTACAGAGTGCGGTAAATATTTATGGCGCTACCTATATGGCTGGATTTTCCGCTGCAGGAAAGATCCAGAATGTAATTGGTATGGTGGCTGTTTCTATGGGGGCAACGATCGCGACATATGTCGGACAGAATCGTGGAGCAGGACGTATGGACCGGGTAAAACAGGGAGTAAAATATTCCTGGGATCATGCTTCTGGTATGGAGTGTGGTTGAGATGGCTCTGGTTTATTTCGGTGGAAAATATTTTACATATCTGTTTATCAGCCCGTCACAGACAGATGTTGTGCAGGTGTCTGTGATATATTTCCGTACAGTATTCTGGGCATATCCGTTTTTGTGTACAATTTTTGTATTTCGAAATGCCCTGCAGGGGATGGGATACGGAATGGTACCAATGCTGGGAGGCGTTTTTGAACTGGTTGCCAGAACACTGATCGTAGTTTTGGTTGCGGGAAGAACGACGTTTGCAGGCGTTTGTTTGGCGGATCCAATGGCCTGGATCGCAGCACTGATTCCACTGATTCCATATTACTATTATGTAATGGGAAAACATATGAAAGCAATGAGACAATAGGAGTAATAAAAGCCAACTTCAATCCGAAACGGGAAAGTTAACAGGATTGAATAGTTGGCTTTTTTATGTTACTATAAAGAAGATATTCAGAGAATGATCTGAACAGATTCAGACAGAAGACAGGCAAAAAGCCGTGTAGACAGGAGGTCCAGAATAAAATGGAACAGTATAAACAGGAATTTATTGAATTTATGGTAGACAGTCAGGTGCTGAAATTTGGCGAATTTACATTGAAGAGCGGAAGAAAATCTCCGTTTTTTATGAATGCGGGTGGATATGTAACCGGTTCTCAGTTAAAAAAACTTGGGGAATACTATGCAAAAGCAATTCATGATAAATATGGTGATGATTTTGATGTGCTGTTTGGACCGGCATACAAGGGAATTCCACTCAGTGTTGTTACAGCGATCGCATTCAGCGAACTGTATGGCAAAGAAATTCGTTACTGCTCTGACCGTAAAGAGGAAAAAGATCATGGTGCAGATAAAGGAAGTTTTCTTGGAAGCAAACTGAAGGACGGAGATCGGGTAGTTATGATCGAAGACGTTACTACTTCCGGAAAATCTATGGAAGAGACAGTGCCGAAGGTAAGAGGTGCAGCCAATGTAGAAATTGTTGGACTGATGGTTTCACTTGACCGTATGGAGGTTGGAAAAGGCGGTGTGAAGTGCGCGCTTGACGAAGTACATGACCTGTATGGCTTTGAAACAAATGCAATCGTTACCATGGCTGAAGTTATTGAGCATCTTTACAATAAAGAATACAAAGGCCAGGTTATCATTGATGATGAACTGAAGAAGGCAATTGATGCATATTACAGCCAGTATGGTGCAAAATAGTTTCTGGCTGATCAGTAGGATGAACGGTATCTGCATAAGGAGGAATTGCCATGAATGAAAAAATATATAAAACAATGAGTCGTACGGGCGCATGCAGTATTGCAGTTGGGATTATAACCCTTGTAACAGGTGTTGCTGCAGGAGTGCTGATGATCGTCAGTGGAAGCAGACTGCTGAAAAGAAAGTCTGATATTCTGATCTGAAGCTGGATAGGGGTAAAAATTGAAAGACAGTACAAAAACGTAAAATCAGGTTTCTGAGTGTGCTTTTGTTTATACTTTATGTACTGCTTCTTGTTTATTTTCTTTTCTTTTCAGAAGAATATGGGCGCGTTACAGCGGAAGAACGGGTGTATCGGTATAATCTGGTTCCGTTTGTAGAAATCAGAAGATTCTGGATATACAGAAAACAGCTTGGGATGTTTGCCTTGATCACCAATCTTTTTGGAAATGTGATAGGCTTTATTCCATATGGTTTTATCCTTCCGGTCATTGCGCATAAATGCCGTAACGGTTTGTTCATTGTTGCATCCGGTTTTTCACTCAGCCTTTTGGTGGAAACAGTGCAGTTAATTGCAAAAGTGGGATGTTTTGATGTGGACGATCTGATTTTGAATACACTTGGGGCAGCAATCGGATATATGCTTTTTGCTGTCTGTAATTATCTGAGGAGAAAACGATATGGCGAGAAGATATAGATACGCGATCATAAAAAAGAAAGAGGCTGCAAAAGGGAAGCTGTCAGTGGGGCTGGCAATTGCTTCCCTGCTTCTGTTTGGAGGGGCTGTTGGGATAGCTTATGTACTTGAAGGATCCTATGGATTTATTGTGGGAGGCATCTGCCTGTTTGCAGCGTTGCTTTCCGTATATGGATTTCTGATGGGAATCAGTAGCTTTTCAGAAGAAAAATGTACACACAGGACCAGTATTATCGGCTCAATCCTTAATGGAATCTTTATGGTAGGCTGGTTGGCCTTTTTTTTGATGGGAGTGTGAAAAATGGAACGCTTACAACAGCAGATGAAATTTATTTTGGAAGTGGATAAAGTAAAACAGATTATACGTCAGACATATCTGGCAGACGGGAGCCGTAAGGAAAATGATGCGGAACATTCCTGGCATCTGGCTCTTATGGCTGTGTTGTTGAAAGAATATGCCAATGAAGAAGTTGACCTGGCAAAAGTGATCCCTATGGTTTTGCTCCATGATCTTGTGGAGATTGATGCTGGAGATACATATGCATATGATCAGGCAGGACTGGCAACGCAGAGAGCGCGTGAGACAAAGGCTGCAGACCGTATTTTTGGTATGCTTCCGGAAGATCAGGGTACAAAGTTCAGAAATTTATGGGAAGAATTTGAAGCATATGAGACAGCAGAGGCGAAATTTGCACATGTGCTGGACAATTGTCAGCCACTGCTTCTGAATGATGCTTCCGGAGGAAAAAGCTGGAAGGAACATACTGTACATAAGAGTCAGATATACAAAAGAAATGAGCATACTGCAGAAGGTTCCAGGGAAATATGGGAATATATGCAGCAGCTGATAGACAAACATATTCAGCTGGGGCATGTGATCGATGACTAAATTAAATTCAAACGGAGGAGATGATAAAGTGGATGAATTGCTGAAAGAACGCTATGATCTGGCAAAAGATCGAATTGTCGAAATCTGTACTGAAACAACTGTAAAGCCGGATTTTCTGGATTTCTTTCAGAATATGGCGGCTTTTTTGGAGAAAACAGCAGCCATACTGGAAAGAGATGAAGAAAAGCTTTCCATAGAAGAATTGCAGAAAGAAAATACAGAACTTTATAAAGAACTGTTTCCTCAGAATTATACACACTGTTACGGGAATCCTGCATACGCAGAAGAAAAACTCGGTGAATATGGAAGGGCATTTACATTTCTTTACGCAGAACTTCGTGGAGCAATTGCCTATGCATATGAAAAAAAAATCTGGGATTATACAGTGACAGCAGAACTTTTTCTTGAAGTATATGCTGCTTTTGAAAATGGTGAACTGCCATCTGTAAAAAATGTGGAAGACATGCTGCGTTCTTATGTGAATGACTATTGTCAGGATATGATGGAACAGAGGATTGCGGAAGCGGTTGATCCGCAGCTGGATTTTGCTGTAAGAATCGTAATGGATTCTGATCTGTCAGATCTGCGTTATCTGTACAGATATGGAGAATATGTTTCTGCAAATGAAATAGGAGTTGCAGAATTTATGAACAGTCTCAGTCAGGATGAGATTGACAGTATGGCACGCACATATACGGAAGGATACAGAATTGGTTTTATTAATGGAAGAAAAGACATTACCAAGAAAAAGACGGTAAACATTCGTTATAATCTTGGATTTGAGCGAATGGTACGTGCTGCAATCCTGCAGTTCCGTGAGATGGGGCTTGAACCGGTGATCTATCGCCATGCCACACATGCAGTGAATAAAAGAGGCAATGCATGGATCGGCTTTGTTGGTGGAAATGCAAATCCGCAGTATGAGTATGATCACAGGCAGGATCAGGCACTCTTTATGGACAGTGATTATGTACAGCGCAAACTTCGTTCTATGCAGAATGCATATGAGAAATATAAAGACCTGGCTGCAGTTCATGGCGGACCGGCATGTATTGAGACTTTTGGAGAAGAACCATTTGCTCCTGTTTCTACAGAAGGTGCGTGGGCTTTAAACGAGGCACAGCAGAAAATGCAGGTAGAGCTGGATAACGAATCCGGTCAGATCGTAAATCGTTACATCAGGGGTGATGAGAGAAGCTTTACGATCATTGCCTATCCGGTGCCGGAAATCGGAAATGATTTTCCGAAGATTTTTGCAGAGATTGTGAAGATCAATACACTGGATTATAAACAGTATGAACGGATACAGCAGACGATCATTGAGACTCTGGATACCTGTCAGTGGGTAGAAATAAAAGGAAAAGAGGACAACGAGACAGATTTGATCATTCATCTGCATGAACTGGAAGATGTCCGGAAACAGACAAATTTTGAAAACTGTGTGGCAGATGTAAATATTCCAGTGGGAGAAGTGTTTACTTCTCCGGTGCTTGCCGGAACTGGTGGGATTCTTCATGTAAAGAAGGTTTATTTGAACGGATTACAGTTTAAGGATCTGAAGCTGGTATTTGACTGTGGACAGGTGATTGATTATTCGTGTGCAAACTTTGAGACAGAAGAGGAGAATCGTGCATATATTGAGGATAATATTCTGCACCATCATCCGAAGATCCCAATGGGTGAGTTTGCAATCGGGACCAATACAACCGCGTATGTGGCAGCTGAAAAATATGGTATTGCAGATAAACTTCCAATTCTGATCGCTGAGAAAATGGGACCACATTTCGCTGTGGGAGATACCTGTTACAGCTGGTCAGAAGATACTCCGGTATTTAACCCGGACGGAAGAGAAATCATTGCCAGAGATAATGAGATTTCGATTCTTCGTAAAGAGGATATCAGCATGGCTTATTATGGATGTCATACAGATATTACAATTCCATATGAAGAACTGGGAAGTATCCGTGTAATTGACGAAGATGGAGAAGGAACTTCTATTATTGAGAATGGGCGTTTTGTGCTTCCGGGAACGGAAGAACTGAATCGTCCTTTTGAAAAATAACGATAGCTTATTTATTTTATGAGGTGGGCAAACTTTTTTGTACAAAAAGAGTTTGCCCGCCAAAATATTTCTTTTCCGTAATTTTATTGACACAATTTTAGAATCTTAGTAGAATCAACCTGAAGATGTAAGAAATTATACGAGGAGGCCACCAATGAAAAAAGTTGGGATTGTAATGGGAAGCGACTCAGATATGCCGGTTATGAGTAAGGCGGCAGCAATTCTTGACAAGCTGGGCGTTGAATATGAGATGAAGATTATTTCTGCACACAGAGAACCGGATGTGTTCTTTGAGTATGCAAAGACGGCAGAAGAAAAAGGATTCAAAGTAATTATTGCAGGAGCAGGAATGGCAGCACATCTTCCGGGAATGTGTGCAGCAATCTTTCCGATGCCGGTTATCGGCATTCCAATGCATACAACATCTCTTGGAGGAAGAGATTCACTGTATTCAATCGTACAGATGCCGTCCGGAATTCCGGTAGCAACAGTAGCAATCAATGGAGGCGCAAATGCAGGACTTCTTGCCGCAAAGATTCTGGCAACATCTGATCCGGAACTTCTGGACAGATTGAAAGCATACAGTCAGGAACTGAAAGAGCAGGTTGAGGCAAAGGATGCCAGACTTCAGAAAGTTGGATACAAAGCTTATTAAAAACAGGTGGAGGAGATCAGAAGATTATGGATTACAAAAAAGCAGGTGTGGATATAGAAGCTGGTTACAAGTCAGTTGAGTTAATGAAGAAACATATTGCAAAGACCATGAGACCGGAAGTTTTAGGCGGAATCGGTGGATTTTCGGGAGCATTTTCCATGAATGCATTCAAAAATATGGAAGAACCAACACTCGTATCCGGTACAGATGGCTGCGGAACCAAAGTTAAGCTTGCTATGATCATGGATAAACACGATACGATCGGAATCGATGCTGTAGCCATGTGTGTAAATGATATTGCATGTGCAGGTGCAGAACCACTGTTCTTCCTGGATTACATTGCATGTGGAAAAAATTATCCGGAAAAGATCGCAGAGATCGTAAGTGGCGTTGCAGAGGGCTGTGTACAGTCAGGTGCAGCATTGATCGGTGGTGAAACTGCAGAACATCCGGACTTATGCCGGAAGATGAATATGATCTTGCTGGGTTTGCAGTTGGTGTGATCGATAAGAAAGATCTTCTTACTGGCGAAGAACTGAAACCAGGAGACGTTCTGATCGGTATGGCTTCTACAGGCGTTCACAGCAATGGATTTTCACTTGTCCGCAAAGTGTTTGAAATGACAAAAGAATCTCTGGATACATATTATGATGAACTTGGAACAACTCTTGGTGAGGCACTGCTTGCTCCGACAAGAATTTATGTAAAAGCACTGAAAAGTGTTAAAGAAGCCGGAGTTCGTATTCATGCATGCAGCCATATTACCGGTGGTGGCTTTTATGAAAATGTTCCTCGTATGCTGAAAGATGGCACAAGAGCTGTCATTGAGAAGAACAGCTATCCGGTTCTTCCGATTTTTGACCTTCTTGCAAAGACCGGAGATATCGAAGAAAAGATGATGTACAATACTTTTAATATGGGACTTGGTATGGTTCTGGCAGTAGATCCTTCAGATGTAGATAAGACAATGGAGGCTATTCGTCAGGCAGGAGACACTCCATATGTAGTTGGCCGTATTGAGGCCGGAGAAAAGGGAGTGACTTTATGTTAAAGCTTGGTGTTCTAGTATCAGGAGGCGGTACAAATCTGCAGGCGATCATGGATGCGATTGACAGCGGTGTGATCACAAATGCGGAAGTCGGTCTGGTGATCAGTAATAATCCAGGCGCATATGCACTGAAACGCGCAGAGAGCCGGGGAATCCCGGCTAAGTGCATTTCTCCGAAGAAATTTGAAAATCGAGAAGAATTTCATAAAGCGCTTCTGCAGGAATTACAGGAAAATAAGGTGGAACTGGTTGTACTGGCAGGCTTTCTGGTGGCAATTCCACCTATGATCGTGGAAGCATATCCGAACAGAATCATCAATATTCATCCATCCCTCATTCCGTCTTTTTGTGGCGTAGGATTTTATGGTCTTCATGTCCATGAGGGTGTGCTTGCACGCGGAGTCAAGGTTAGCGGTGCAACGGTTCATTTTGTGGATACCGGTACAGATACAGGACCGATCATCCTTCAAAAAGCGGTGGAAGTACAGCAGGGAGACACTCCGGAGGTGCTTCAACGTCGTGTTATGGAGGAAGCAGAATGGAAAATCCTTCCGAAAGCAATTGATCTGATTGCGAATAACAGAGTTTCGGTTCAGAATGGAAAAGTTGTTATTGATTAAGAATGCTTTATTAATAAAAATTTGTTGTTGATAGAAGAAGTCTAATAGTAGGAGGCAGATAAAAGCTCATGAAAGTACTGATTGTTGGAAGTGGCGGAAGAGAACATGCAATCGCATGGAGTGTTGCAAAAAGTCCCAAGGTAGACAAAATTTACTGTGCACCTGGGAATGCAGGAATTTCAGAATATGCAGAATGTGTGGCGATCGGAGCCATGGAATTTGAGAAGCTTGCTGATTTTGCAGAAGAAAATAAAGTGGATCTGACAATCATTGGTATGGATGACCCGTTGGTGGGCGGCGTGGTGGATGTATTTGAAGCCCGCGGACTGAAGGTATTCGGACCTCGTAAGAATGCAGCAATCCTTGAAGGCTCCAAGGCGTTTTCAAAAGATCTGATGAAGAAATACGGAATTCCAACCGCGGCATATGAGAACTTTGATGATCCACAGAAAGCACTTGATTATTTACATACGCAGGCAAAATTCCCAATCGTTCTCAAGGCAGACGGACTTGCTCTTGGAAAGGGAGTTTTGATCTGTAATACGCTGGAAGAAGCGGAAGCTGGCGTTAAAGAAATTATGGAAGACAAAAAATTCGGAAGTGCCGGAAATACTATGGTCATTGAAGAATTTATGACTGGTCGAGAAGTGTCAGTACTTTCTTTTGTAGATGGTAAAACTATCCGTACTATGACATCTGCGCAGGACCATAAACGTGCCATGGATGGTGATAAAGGATTAAATACAGGTGGGATGGGAACGTTTTCACCAAGTCCATTTTATACAAAAGAAGTTGACGAATTTTGCAAACAGCACGTTTATCAGGCAACAGTAGATGCGATGGCAGCAGAAGGTCGTCCATTTGTCGGGATTATTTTCTTTGGACTGATGCTTACAGCAGAAGGACCGAAGGTACTGGAATATAATGCACGATTTGGAGATCCGGAAGCACAGGTTGTACTTCCAAGAATGAAAACAGATATTATAGAAGTTATGGAAGCCTGCGTGAATGGAACACTGGATAAGATAGAGCTGGAATTTGAGGATAATGCGGCTGTATGTGTGGTCCTTGCAAGTGAAGGATATCCTGTAAAATACGAAAAGGGCATTCCAATGTATGGATTTGAAAACTTTAAAGGTAAAGATGGATATTATTGTTTCCATGCCGGAACCAAATTCCAGGATGGACAGATTGTTACAAATGGCGGCCGTGTACTTGGAATTACAGCAAAAGGAAAGACTCTGAAAGAGGCACGCAAAAATGCTTATGATGCAACAGAGTGGATTCAGTTTGCGAATAAATATATGCGTCATGATATTGGAAAAGCCATTGATGAGGCCTGAAGTAATAAACGGAATGATAATATAAAAAATCACCAAAAAGTGTGCCATTTTTCGTGAAATATGGTATAATTTATGATATATCATGCGGAAGCGATAAATGAAAGGAAAACAAAATGGGTATTAGTGTAGAAGATGCAGTCAAAGAACTTCAGGCAAGGGAGACAGTGTTTGTGGCATATTCACAGGCAACAAAACTGCCTTATGTAACTTGCGGAGAAGAAACATATAATGATCAGGTGTGGTTTTTTGCAGAAGAGGAAACTTTGAAGGAATATGGCAAAAAGAAACTGGAAGATAAAATCCTTCTTATGGGGATGCGTTATGAGAAAAAAGATTTTCCGAGAATGTACGGACTTCTGTTTTCTATTGGCGTAAACTCTGTAATCTGGAATAACGGAGCAGATGAAATTGAGATTGATCTGGAAAAAATCGTAAGAAAACCAGATCTCAGTCAGATGGAGCCGGCTAAACGTCCGCTGATCAATCCAACATTACAGCTTTCAGGTATCTATTTTATGCAGGAACTTCGACGTCCGGTTGAAAAAGAAGAACACAAAAATTTAAGAGCACTGGAAGAGGAACTGATTGCAAATCTGAAAAAATCTCATTTCCTGGTAGCAATGGAACGTGACGAAGAAAATCCGAAAAAATTAATAATTCCGTATCTGAAAAATAAAGAAGGCCAGATTTTACAGCCGGTATTTTCTGATGTTATGGAATTTGAAAAATTTGCAAAAGGTAAAAAACTTCGCCTGGCAAAAATTCCATTTGACAAACTTCCGGAAATTCTGATCAATCAGGCGGAAGCAATGGTATTTAATCCAATGGGATTTAATCTTATTCTTAATAAAGAACAGTTTAAGAAGATTCTTGGCTGATAAAAATGACATAATGATAATAAGACAGGTGGCTGAACAGGCTGCCTGTTTTTATTTTTTACTTGCAAAATCTGCTGTATGTGCTACTATATGTATAACATTGAAAAACAATGGGAGGCTGACGGAATGGTCATTGAAATAGATTTTAACAGTGATGAAGCTATATATGTACAGCTTATGAATCAGATTATAATGGGAATTGCTACTTCCAGACTGCAAGAGGGAGATCCGCTTCCGTCAGTTCGACAGTTGGCGGATACAGTAGGAATTAATATGCATACGGTAAACAAAGCATATTCTTTGTTGCGTCAGGAAGGTTTTGTTACGATCGACCGCAGACGTGGGGCAATTATCGCTGTGGATGTTGATAAGATCAAAGCACTGGAAGAAATGAAAGAAAATCTTCTTGTAGCATTGGCAAAGGGCTGCTGCAGAAACGTCAGCAGAAGTGAAGTGCATGATCTGATCGATGAGATCTATGACGAATACGAAATTGACAACTAGGAGGAACAAACTATGCAGGATAAATTTACCAGACAGGCTGCAAATGCGTTAAAACTGGCAAAACCACCGCACAGTCCTGTAATCATTCATATATTGGCACAGAGCATATTCTGGTAGGTCTGCTAAAGGAAAAAGAGGGTACGGCGGGCAGGATTCTGGAAGAATTTAATGTAGAAGAAGATGCGTTGCGCCAGCTGATCGAAGAACTGATCGCACCGTCAGAGGTGCTGGTTACGGAAAAGGCACCGGAATACAGCCCAAGAGCGCTGAGAGTGCTTGAAAGATCCGTACAGGAGGCAGAAAATCAGAAAGAAGCACAGGCCGGAACGGAACATCTTCTTGTGGCAATGCTTAAAGAGACGGATTGTGTTGCGACCAGGCTTCTTTATACAATGGGAGTCAATATCCAGAAACTGTATGTGGCAGTTCTGACCGCGATGGGAATTGAGAATCCAACAGCAGAAGAACTACAGGGTGGCAGAAATCAAAAAACACAGAAGAGTGGGGGCAGCGACGCCGACGCTGGACCAGTACAGCAGAGATCTGACTGTGATGGCAGCAGAAGGCAAATTGGATCCTGTGGTTGGACGTGACAGAGAGATTACACGACTGATTCAGATCCTGAGCAGAAGAAGTAAGAATAATCCGTGTCTGGTTGGAGAACCGGGAGTTGGTAAGACTGCGATTGTTGAAGGTCTGGCACAGAGAATTGTTTCAGGACTTGTTCCGGATTCTGTGCGTGATAAAAGAGTTGTTGTTCTTGATATGTCAGGAATGGTTGCCGGAAGTAAGTATAGGGGAGAATTTGAGGAACGTATCCGTAAGGTAATTGATGAGGTGCGTGTAAACCAGGGAATTCTTCTTTTTATTGATGAACTTCACACAATCATTGGCGCCGGAGGGGCAGAAGGTGCTCTGGATGCGTCCAATATTCTGAAGCCTTCTCTTTCAAGAGGAGAAATTCAGCTGATTGGTGCAACAACACTGGAGGAATATCGTAAATACATCGAAAAGGATGCTGCGCTGGAGCGAAGATTTCAGCCGGTTACCGTAGAAGAGCCGACAGAACAGGAGGCCCTTGAGATTTTGAAAGGACTTCGTCCGTATTATGAGAAACATCATGGGGTAAGAATTGAAGATGAGGCTCTGGAGGCTGCGGTTAGAATGTCAGTTCGATATATTAATGACCGATTTCTTCCGGATAAAGCAATCGATATTATTGATGAAGCTGCATCCAAAGTACAGCTTGGAAGCTATCGTTCCGCACCAGAGATAGAAGCACTGGAAATAAAGATAAGAGAATTGCTGAATCAGAAAGAAGAAGCAATAAAACTTGCAGATCTGTCTATGGCAAAGAGAATTCAGCAGGAGCAGAATGAAGCGGAAGAACAGATTGAAAATATAGAAAAAAAGAAGTGCGTAGAAATAAACGCAAAAATCTTACGGTAAATGAAAATTCTGTAGCAGATATAGTATCGGACTGGACTAAAATTCCAGTAAAAAGACTTACGGAAGGTGAAACCAAGCGTCTTGCGGCCCTGGAAAAAGAACTTCATAAAAGAGTGATCGGACAGGAAGAAGCTGTCAAAGCGGTTGCGCAGGCTGTTAAAAGAGGCAGAGTAGGGCTGAAAGATCCAAACCGTCCGATTGGCTCATTCCTTTTTCTTGGACCGACCGGTGTAGGCAAAACAGAACTTTCAAAGGCACTTGCGGAAGCTGTGTTTGGCAGTGAGCAGGCAATGATCCGTGTTGACATGTCAGAATACATGGAAAAACACAGTGTTTCCAAAATGATCGGTTCACCTCCGGGATATGTTGGATATGATGAAGGCGGGCAGCTTAGCGAAAAAGTAAGAAGAAATCCGTATAGTGTACTGTTGTTTGATGAGATTGAGAAAGCACATCCGGATGTGTTTAATATTTTGCTTCAGGTTTTAGATGATGGACATATTACAGATGCACATGGAAGAAAAGTTGATTTTAAACAGACGATAATCATTATGACATCCAATGTTGGAGCACAGGCAATCATTGAGCCAAAGAAACTTGGCTTTATGTCCCAGGATAATGAAAAACAGGACTATGAGAGAATGAAATCAGGAGTGATGGAAGAAGTAAGAAGACTTTTTAAACCGGAATTTTTGAATCGAATCGATGAAATTATGGTATTCCATCCACTTAAAAAGCCGGAGATCAGGAAAATCGTGAATATTCTTTTGAAAAATCTTGAGAAACGATGTGCAGAGCAGATGGGTATTCAGCTTAAAATTACAGATTCGGTCAGAGATTATCTGGCAGAATCCGGTTTTGACAGTAAATATGGCGCAAGACCTCTGAGAAGAGCCATTCAGAATAAACTGGAAGATCCGATGGCCAATGAAATTCTTGAAGGCAGAATTCGAACTGGAGATACAGTGAAAGTTCAGCTTCATCAGAAGAAAATCTGTTTTATTCCGGTCAGAGATACGGAATAAGCGCAGAATGGATTATGGCAATTTAAAATCTAAAAAAGATGTTAAATCTTGGTTAGGATACTGGTCAAAAAAAGTACTGAATGTTATAATAATGTAACTGAAATATCTGCGTCAGATGGGATATTAAGATAACACGGTGCAGATATGCAAGGACTAAAACACAACAGAAAAGTCTAGGGAGGACATAAGATCATGGCAGTAGTAAAAGAACTGATCCGAACAGAAGAAAATGGGGGTATCAGCTTTGGTAATTATGAATTACCGACAAAATCTAAAGCATCTGATTTCCCATATCAGGGAGATGTTTATAAAGTAAAAACATTTAAAGAGATTACCAAACTGGAACGCAATGGAATGTTTGTATACGAGTCTGTACCGGGAACTGCTGTATATTCATTGAAGCAGGATGGTACTGGCATGGAGTTTGAAGTAGAAGGTGCGGAGGACGCGCAGATTACCGTTGAGATGGAAGCTGATACAGAATACAGCATTTCTATTGATGGTGAAGATGCAGGAAAAATGCAGACAAATCTTGGCGGCAAGCTTTCTTTCAGTGTAGAACTTGGCGGAGATGCAGCTGTAGCAGTAAAGGTTGAAAAATGCTAAAAAATAAAAAGGTTGTTTATTTTTGTCAGGAATGTGGGTATGAGTCTTCAAAGTGGATGGGACAATGTCCTGGATGCAGAGCATGGAATACATTTGTTGAAGAAACAGTTTCCACAAAGAAGGTATCTTCGACGGGAAGCAGTCTACAGAACGGTTTGCGAAGAGCTGAACCGGTAGTATTAAAAGACATCAGACTTTCGGAAGATGAAAGAAAACTGACGAATATAGGAGAGCTTGACAGAGTACTCGGGGGCGGCATTGTCCCCGGGTCTTTGGTATTGGTGGGTGGAGATCCGGGAATCGGAAAATCCACCCTTCTTTTACAGGTTTGCAGAAATCTGGCGATGTCGGGTAATTCTGTATTATATATATCAGGTGAAGAATCTTTGCGGCAGATTAAATTACGTGCTGAACGTATTGGGGAGTTCAATGAGAATCTCCAGTTACTATGTGAGACAAATCTGGAAACAATCAGAGAGGTGATTGAAAGAAAAAAACCGGATATGGTCGTGATTGATTCAATCCAGACGATGTTCCATGAAGATATCAGTTCGGCACCAGGCAGTGTTTCGCAGGTTAGGGAATCAACGAATATTCTGATGCAGATTGCCAAAGGTCAGGGTGTTTCTATTTTTATCGTAGGACATGTGACAAAAGAAGGCAATGTAGCAGGTCCGAGAGTTTTGGAACATATGGTGGATACAGTGCTGTATTTTGAGGGAGACCGTCATGCGTCTTATCGTATTCTTCGTGCTGTCAAAAACAGATTTGGATCTACAAATGAAATTGGTGTATTTGAAATGAGAAATACAGGACTGGAAGAAGTGAAGAATCCGTCAGAGTTTATGCTAAACGGAAAGCCGAATGGGACATCTGGTTCCATTGTTGCGTGCTCGATGGAAGGAACACGACCAATCCTTGTGGAGATTCAGGCACTGGTCTGTCAGAGCAATTTTGGAATACCAAGAAGAACTGCGGTGGGAACTGATTTTAACAGAGTAAATCTGCTTATGGCTGTATTAGAAAAAAAAGTAGGAATTCATCTGGCAGCCTGCGATGCATATGTAAATATCGCAGGTGGCATGAAAATGACAGAGCCTGCGATTGATTTGGGAATCTCACTGGCAGTTGTATCGAGCTGCAAAGATATTATCATTCCGGATTCAGTGATCGCATTTGGCGAAGTTGGATTAAGTGGTGAGGTCCGGGCAGTGAGTATGGCAGGACAAAGAGTGGCCGAAGCGAAAAAACTTGGTTTTGATACAGTGATCTTGCCGGAAGTATGTAAATCGTCTGTGGGAAAAGTTTCTGGCATTAATCTGGTATATGTGTCCTGGATTCAAGATGCAATTCGTTATATCATGAAGAATAATTATAAATTATAAAAAAGTGTTGACAGCTCGGTTGGATAGTGGTATTCTAACTAAGCTGTCACAAGAAATTGTTTCTTCTGAAATAAACAATTTGAAAAGTTTTGAAAAAAACAAAAATAATTGTTGACAAAGAAACGAACATGTGATAGAGTAAACAAGTCGCATGAGAGCGACACACAGACATCAAAAAATGCCTCGAAAAAACTTGAAAAAAGTACTTGACAGGCACTGATGAATGTGATAAAGTAAACGAGCTGTCTGAGAGACAGACAAACAAAGAACCTTGATAACTAAACAGTGAAACACATACGATTCTCGAAAATTCTTTAAGAAT
>ENA-OQDM01000661-OQDM01000661.1-human-gut-metagenome-genome-assembly--contig:-NODE-661-length-18628-cov-2.606508_pt1 | contig 18628 bp, 22 predicted proteins | sample MGYA00242772_ERZ504605 | MGnify/ENA primary metagenome ERZ504605 (study PRJEB26092, sample SAMD00036348) | human gut metagenome | host: Homo sapiens | study: EMG produced TPA metagenomics assembly of... | reverse complement strand
TGCGCCTAGGGGCAGCGTTCGGCGGTGGTCTGGCGTTCGAGCGCTCGTGGCTCGCCGAACCACTGGTAGAGGCCGGTCGTCGGGGTCTTGCCGGCGTACCGGTTGGACGGGTCGAGGATGATCTGGTCGCGGTCGCGGGGAAGGAACGCGCGCAGCGTGGAGCCGCCGTCGTCCACGAGACGCTTCGCGTCGAACGTGATCTTCTTCTTCCGGTGGGTGCCGGGCAGCCACACGGTGACCGTCTTCCTGGTCTGTTTGGCGACGAGTCTGCGGTTGAACGTGATGGGGATGACGGGCGTGTGCGCGAGTCCGGCCATGATGTTCGTCATGTCGTACGCCTGGCCGAGTTTCTCGTCGCGGACCTTGAAGCCGGTGTCCTTGAGCGTGTACGTGAGGTGCCGGCCGCGGACCTCGACGCCGACGCCTCGGATGTCGAGCATGTCCCTCCAGTCCTCGAAGTTCTCCGCCGTGGACGAGGTCAGGTCGATCAGCATGCGGAGCCTGTCCTTGACGCCCAGGCCTTTCGCGGACGCGTAGATCTCCTCCATCGACATGCCGTACCGGCGTTCCAACGGCTCCCCGCCCGAGGCCTTCCGCGACGTCGCCTCCGGTTCGTTCGCGCTCCGCATGGGTGCTTCATCGACGCGTTCGGGGTCGCGCGCCGGCGGCGTTTCGGCGTCGCCGGCGGCTGTCGTACCGCCACGCATCTTGCGCGTCTGTTCCTCCACGACGGGGTTGAACACGACGCTCAGTCCCTCGCGGCGGCATATCTCGTCGCTGACCGCCCGCCACTGGTCGATGATGTCCTTGGGCAGCTCGGCCTTCAGATGCTTCCCGTACTGGGAGGCGGCGCACACCATGATGTGGTCGTGCAGGTGGTGCCGGTCGGTGTGCGTGGCGACCACGAACTTGTATTCGCCGCCCGTGATCCTACGCGCGAACTCCACGCCGAGCTCGTGCACCCGCTCGGGCGTCACGGGGTCGTCGGGGCTGAAGCTGAGCTTGATGTGGTAGGCCAGCCGGCTGTTCTTCCGGATGCCTTTCGGCGACCTGCGGTTGTCGTCGAGCATGCCTTCGGCCAGCGCGTCGTGGTCCGTCCTGGTCCGTTCGTAGTTCGAGCTGACCAGTCTTCCGCCATCGGTCTTGGCGGGGTTGATGATGTACGCCATCGCCCCGTTGTCGCCGCCGAGATTCGATTTCACGGGTTTGCCGAGCTTGACCACCGCCATGCTCACGCGTCCTTCCGGGCTTCGCGCCTGTCGGCGAACAGGTCGCCGAGCAGCTGCTCGATGCGGTCGAACGACGCGCGGATCTCCTCCACCTGATCGGGCGTTATGTGCTCGTTCGCGTTGGCCCAGTGGGCTATCTGGTTGACGTTCACGCCGATGCGGTCGATCTCGCGGGCGATCGGCTCGGGGTCCGTCAACGGCCTGATCTCGGTGACGTGGATGCGCCGTTCGGACAGCATCCTGCGTGCGTATGAGCTGAACGAACGGTGTTCCGGAGCGTATCTGGTCAGCTCCTCATACAGCTTCCGCACCCGCTCCCACTCGTCCGGCGTGAACGTGATTCGCTTGCAGATGTTCCGATCTCTGCCTGCTGCCCAGCTCATTCCACACCTCTCTGGGAGGTGCGGAGTTGGGTTTTCTGTGATGCCGTGTGAGCGGTCTGGAGGCTCTGCCGACCATGGGGTACGGGTCTTCCCGGCAAGCCGATTCGCACCGCGAATCGAGTGATTGTAGCTACAATCACGTCGCTTGCTACTCCCATATCAATTTCATTGATTGGGAGTGATTTCGCACGGCATGATTGCGCAATGCCGTGAAGGATGATCGCGTTCACTCCTTGCTCCTTTCGCCCATGGCCTTGAGGGGACGGCCGGTGTCTTACGCCAATCGTCCGTCGTGGAAACGGCGATGGGTTTGGACACTTGGAGCAGGGAAACGAGAAGGCCCCGCGAAAAAATCGCGGGGCCGGTGGGTCGTTGGTGGCGCGTCATGTCCGTCATGCATACGGGCATGAAAAGGCCCCGGCCGTCTTGATGACGGTCGGGGCGGATGCGCGTGGGCTTCTAGATGATTTGCATGTCGGAGCGGACGCGTTCCGCGGCGATGTCGATGTCGCCGGGCCATGAGGGCACGCCGAACGCGAGGCGCACGCGGTCGAACGTCTGCGGGTCCTTGAGCGGTTTGAACATGCCGCGGTCGATGTATCGGGACATGTCGAAGATTCCGGTCGCGCCGTCGGAGCAGGTGACCTTGAGCTTGTAGCCGGGCATGGGCTCGCATTGGGTCACTTTGATTGAATAGTCGATGGTCATGTCCGTTGCCTCCTTGTCAGCGTAGCGGGTCGATTCTGAATGGGTGCTCGAGGTTGAAGGCCAGCTCCCAGTCGGCTTCCAGCTCTTCGGCATGCAGCAGCACCCATGCCTCGACCAGTTTGCGCTGCTTGCGCGGGAGGTCTCCCTTGAGCAGGTTGCCATCGAAGGTGAAGGACGCTTCGTGGCCTTGGTATCTGGCGTGGATGTGCGGCGGAACATGGTCGTCCGCGTTCATGGTGATGATGATTCCGAAGAACATGCTGATGACCGGCATGTCCGCCTCCTTGTTTTCGTTGTCTTCCATTCTAGGATATTTTTCTTTTGACCGGATGGTCAAGCGAAAGCGCTAGCGGTGGTAGCGGGTTCCGTCATGAGAACGCGTCGAAACCACGGGTTTCGCTGCGCGGGCGTTGACGGGTTCCGCGTGCCGCTATGATCAAGGCGTCAGCCGGCCGGTCAAAAGAAAATCCTCGGGATGCGCGCGGCATTGGTGTCGTGCTCCGTTTCCCGTCGGCGAGACGTGGCCTCCGTGCCACGGCGACGCCCTGTCGGGTCCGGGAACGGTTCCCGGCGCGTGGGGTCCAGAGGACGGTAGTCGTCCTCTGGCCGCCGGAGGCGCCGCCCGCGTCATGCGGGCGGCATCGGTCCCGGGGCGTCCCTTGGCCGGGAACGGCGATGACGTTTTAGTCTTCGACGCTTGTCCAGTAGAGGCCGTCGTCGGGAATGTCGTCGACCTCGTCCCACATGGCTCGCGCCTGTTCGTCCCACCATGCCGCGTCGGCCCAATGCGCGTCGGCCTCGTCGTATCCGACGCTGCCGTTCGCCAGAGTCGCGTACCGGTCGAAGTCGATGCCCGTCGGGCATATGGCCTCCATCTGTTCGGCGGTCGCATAGTGGAGGCTGTCCAGATGGTAGGCCTCCTGTCCGGGTTCCAAGTCGTGTGCGGCGAGGTTGGCCCGCGCCGTCCCGGCGAGCTCGTCGTGTTTGGCCCGGAACCATTCCTCGGCCCTGTTCTTCTCCTTCATGTCCATGTCTCCTTTCATTCCGCACGCTTGAACGGCTCGTCGGTGAACCACCAGTCCCTGATGACGAGCATCCAGTCGTTCCTTTCGAGCAGCGGGTCGAGGTCGTCGGGCGTGATGATGTCGCCCGCGTGGTTGACCCATACTGTTTTCTCGATGCTGCATGGCGGCCATCCACCGTCGCCGCCCCTGACGGCGTAGCAGTGCCATCCGTCGGGGATGTCGCCCGCGTGGAGACGCACGTCGCTCCACATCGCGTCGACGCGTCCCTTCTCTTCGGTCTCGAAGACGGCGTGCTGCAATTCCATCGATTCCATCCGCATGGTTCGCTCCTTCAATGTCCTGCCGGCGTTCCTGTTTTCCTTTCGCCGGACATGGGGCAGCCTCGCGGCCCCGCCGCGCGGTGGAGGACGCGTGGGCCGTGCCCGCTTTGGGATAATCGGGCGAAGCTCCCGGAGCGGAGCATGGAACACGCAGTTCCGAAGACGCGGGCGCGGGGCTGCGATGATGAACCATGGCCGGCCGACCGTTCCCTTCCAGGCGTCGACGCCTGGAAATCCCGGAAGGGTCGGCGAAGATAGCGCGCGGCCCAGGGCCGCGCTCCGTTTCCGGCGAAGCCAGGATCACAAGCGTGTGATCCTGGCGGAGCCCGACTGTCCAAACCGGCATGTGTCCAATCGCGCGACCATGGTTCCAGCCGGATCGAAACCGGGAACCGATGAAAACAAGACTGGAAAGGAAACGGACCATGGCATCCGATTACGTGGACGACTTCCTGCGCGACGAACGCGAGTCGTTCAAGCGCAAGGAGACGGCGGCGAAGAAGTTCGACAACCGCCTCGACAATTTCCGCAAAAGCGCGCAGGCGCTGCGCGACGCGGCGAGGCAATTCGAGGAGGCGTTCCCCGGCATGAGCCGGACGATGATCGCGGACAAGCTGGCAATGACCGGAACGGAGAAGAACGTCGCGTTCGATGCGAAGGGCGAGCTCGTCGCCGCGCCGGCCGGAAGAAAAACCGTCTCCGCCGAACCCACCGCCGCGCCGGCGGCCGACGCCGTGACGGATCCGGAGACGACCGGATCCGACGTCCAGGAGGCGGACGACGAGCCCGCCCCGCAGGAGCCCGCCGCCGAACCCGACACCTCGGACGACGGACGGCCCGCATGGGCGTCCGGCAACTACTGATGATCGGACGTGATGCGGGATGCGACTGATCATCGCCGAGAAGCATTCGGTCGGCCAGGCCATCGCCCAGGCGGTCGGCGGGCACATGGAAAAGCATGACGGCTATGTGCAGGTCGGCGACGACCTGGTCACCTGGGCGCAGGGCCACCTCGTCGACCTGGCCGCGCCCGACGAATATAAGGACCACGACTGGGACAGGTGGAGCCTCGACACGCTGCCCATCGACCCGACACCCGACTGGCTGTGTTTTGTCAAATTTTTGTGGGCCGTTTCGGCGTTTCTTTTAGTCCGTTTGAGCGGTTGTTTTTAGGCCGTTTCGGCTTTGGCCAGTCCTGTGGGTTGTCGGTTATTGCATGAGGGCGTGGGTCTTGCGCCAGGACTCGCCCTCGAATCTGATCATCCTGCCGTGGTGGACGGTGCGGTCGATGATCGCGGCGGCCATGTTGGGGTCGCCGAAGATCCTGCCCCATCCGGAGAACTCGATGTTGGTGGTGTAGATGATGCTCTGGGTCTCGTACGCGTTGGTGACGACCTGGAACAGGAGCCTGCTGCCTTCCTCGTCGATGGGCACGTAGCCGAGTTCGTCGATGATCAGGAGCGGGGTTCTGCCGATCATGGCGAGTTCCCGGTCGAGCCGATTGTCCGTCTGGGCGCGTAGGAGCCGCATGACCAGGCTTGCGGCCGTGTGGTAGCGCACGGGCATGCCCCTGCGGCATGCGTTCCTGCCAAGCGCGATGGCGAGGTGGGTCTTGCCGGTGCCGGGAGGCCCGAACAGGACGAGGTCCTCGTGGCCGCTGATGAATTCCAGGGATTCGATCCGCTGTCTTCCGTAGTCGACGGGGAAGCGGATCGGGGTCCAGTCGTAGCCGTCGAGTTCCTTGTCGGCGGGGAATCCGGCCTGTTTCAGGAGCCGGGAGCGTTTGGAGCGTTCCCGGGATTCGAGTTCGGCATTCATCCATTCCTCCACGAACTCCATCTGGGTTGGCGTGGCGTTGGCGAGCTGGTCGGCGAGGATCTGGCGGGTCAGGGGCAACCGGCGCGCGAGGTTCATGATCGTTTCGATCTTCTCGCCGGTGGACGCGCGGCGGCGTTTCATGTCGGGCATGACGACCGGTGGGCGGTGGATCCCCATGTTTACGCCTCCTTCCTTTCCCGCGTCCCACGAGGCTGCATGAACACGTCGTATCCGGTCAGGTCGGGTGCGGTCTGCTCGTATGGCTTCTCGCCGGAGGCGATGCGCCGTGCCATGGTGGTCAGGCTCGCCTCGTCGAGCGGGTGCCCCTGTTCGACCAGATGCTCACCAGCCTCGACGGCCGGCTCGAACCCGCACGCGTCGCTCGTTCTGGAGATGAGCCGGAACGCGTTCCTGCGCGCCTTGGCGTCCATCCGGTCGATCGCCAGACGCAGTTTGTCGGGAAAATCATCGCGGATGGTGGAATCGGGCCATGCGTTGGTCTTGCGGCCCAGTGCGGGCAGGAGCGTGGCGGGGTCGCGGATAGTGGCAGGCGAATCCCCGTACACGCGCGGCAGCCTGGCGCAGGTGCGCCCGTCCTGGGTGCGGATCGTCACGTCGAACGCGCGAAGGGCGACGTCCAACGTCCAGCCGCGCACGAGGGTCCGGCGAGGTAATGGTTGCCGTCGACCTGCACGCGCCCGTCCTTGTCGGCCTTCCTGACCTCCCAGCGGATCGCGTCGTAGGGCTTGGACGGCAGGGGCTGCATCTCCGCCTTCTCCTCGGCGAACAGTCCGCCGATCGGCGCGCCCTTGCGGTAATGCGTCTCCTTGGCCATCGCGTCGCACCGCTCCAGCATGTACCGGGTCAACTGGGCGTAGGACTCCGCGTTGAGCAGGGGCACCATGATGTTGCGGCGCAGGAACCCGACCGCGTTCTCCACGCTGCCCTTCTCATTGCCCGAGTTCGGATTGCAGAACCTGGTCTCCAGCCGGTAATGCTCCACGAACAGTTCGAACACCTTGACGATGCTGACCCTGTCCCACGCGACCCGGTGACCGGCGCCGGTGGCGTTGTCGAGCACCAGCGTCAGGGGGACCGCGCCTATGTGCTCGAACACCGTGCGCAGTCCCGCGCACACGCATTCCGCGTTCTCCCCGGGCAGGGCCGCGCAGTAGCGCATGTTCGAATACGGGAACGTCACGACCAGGCAATGCACGTCGACCCGGTCCCCGCCGACCACGGCCCGCGCCATGCCGAAATCGACCTGCGCCTCGCCCGGATGCCACTCGAGCTCCAGATACCCGTCCGACGGGAGCCGATGCTCCTCGCGCCAACGCTTCACATACCGTTGCACCGACGAGTACGCGCCCCCGTAGCCCCTCTCCGAAACGAGCCGGTCGTACACGCGCTTGGCGGTGTGCCGCTGCTTGCGCGGCATGAACCGGTCCGCCTCCAACCACCCGTCGACCGTCGCCTTGAACGGGTCGAGCTTCGACGGCCTCGATGCGGAGTGCTCCGGCTTGGGAGAGCAATCCTCCCTCCCGGCGTATTTCGCGACCGTGTCGCGGGCCACGCCCACCTCTTTTGCGATGCTTCTCCATGACACGCCATGCGCGTCAAGCACCCTGATACGTTGTTGTACGGACACCGGTACCGTCATTCCTTTCCTTTCCCGAGAAACCGAATGGTTTGCTTCCGACTCGGGAAACTAGTACGGGCAGGACGGGCCGGTGTTCATTTCTCGCCACACGCTGAAATGGACTAAAACCTGCCGCTCATCTGGAGACTTTCCACACGCTCACACGGCCCACTTTCTATTGAACAGACACAACTGGCAATGGAAGGTCAGCCGGGACAAGGGCGCGGACCGCCAGTACAAGGTCGTCGCGGGACTGATGCGCCGCGGCGACGTCGACATGCTTGTCGACGCATGCGATCCCGACCGTGAGGGCGAGGCCATCTTCCGTCGGATCGTGAAGCATGCCGGCGTCTCCAAGCCGATGCGACGCCTGTGGGTCGCGAGCCTGGAGGAGGACGCCATCCGCGACGCCCTCGCGTCCATGAAGGACGAGACGGAATACCAGGGGCTCGCCGATTCGGCGATGATCCGCGCGAAGGCCGACTGGCTGATCGGCATGAACGCGTCGCGCGCCTACAGCCTCGTCTACAACGCGAGGTTCACCGTCGGCCGCGTGCAGACGCCCACGCTCGCGATGATCGTGGACCGCGACCGGCAGATAGCCGGCCATGTCTCCCGACCGTACTGGAAGGTCGTCGCCCCGATGGGCGGATGGAAGCTGTCCGGCGAACGTTTGGACAAGCGGGAGGACGCCGAGATGCTGCTGCGGATCGTCAACTCGGACGACTTCGCCTTCTCGATCTTCAAGGCTGAACGCAAGCAGCAGCACGACGCGCCGCCCCGCCTGTACGACCTGACCGGATTGCAGAAGGACATGAGCCGGCTGCACGGCCTGACCGCCGCCCGCACCTTGGCCGCCTTGCAATCCCTGTATGAGAAAAAACTGGCGACGTATCCGCGCACCGACTCGCAGTACATCACGCACGACGACCTGGACACGCTGCGCGGCCTCACCGAAGGCGACCGCCTCGTCACCGGCTTCATCGAACCGGACGCGAAACCTGAACGGCCACATCTCGAACTGACCGTGAACGACGCGAAGGTGGCCGGCCACACCGCCATCCTTCCCACCATGCAGGCCGACAAGGCGGCGCTCGATGAGCTCGGCGACGACGAACGTCTCGTGTTGACGCGCGTGGTGCGCCGCATGTGGGAGGCCGTGGGCGACGACTACGTGCACGACGTGACGAACGTCGTCGCGAACATCGACCCGCATTGGTGCGAAAAGCATCCGGACGAAGGCCGCCTCCTGTCCGAAGGCGAATGCCGTTTCACCAGCCGTTCCGACCAGCCCGTCTCCCTCGGCTGGCACGCCATCGAACATGACGGGCCACAGGAAGATCAGGACGACAATGACGAGACTGCGGGCAACATCATCCCCGCGAACCTCGTCACCGGGGTCTCCATCGCGCCCGTCCCGCAATGCGGCGCGACATTGTCCGAGGGAAAGACGAAACCGCCGAAGCCGTTCAGCGAGGCGACGCTGCTCGCCGCGATGGAACACGCCAGCCGCTGGGTGGAGGACAAGGACCTCAAGGCCGCATTGGACGACGACGAATCCCACTCGGGAGGCATCGGCACCCCGGCCACGCGCGCCGACGTGATCGAGAAGCTGATCCGCACCGGATACGTGGACCGCAAGGGCAAGCAGCTGCGCTCCACGGACCAGGGCCGTTCCCTGATCGACGTGGTCGCCCCGAAGCTCAAGGACGTGGCATTGACCGCCGACATGGAACGACGCCTCTCGGAGGTCGAACACGGACAGGCGGACGCCTCGCAGGTCGAAACGGAGTTCCGTGACCTCGCCGCGCGCATACCGGCCGACGCGCAGACCACCGTCCGGCAGGACCGTGTGCAGGCGAAGACGCGGAACACGGAATCGTTCGGCGGCTGCCCGCGCTGCGGCAAGCCCGTCGTCAAAACGGGCAAGGTGTTCCAATGCTCCACCAACCGGCGTGAGAAACAATCCGACGGTACATGGAGGACCACGGAGGGATGCGGCTGGCGCGCCTGGACGACCGTGGCCGGCAAGACCATCACCGACACGACCATGCGCAGGCTGCTCGACGGCCGGAAGGTCGGTCTGAAGGGCTTCGCCTCGAGGAAGGGCGGCACGTTTGACGCCGCGCTCGTCATCGACAAGGACAAGGGCGTCGCCTTCGACTTCGGCAATAACAACAAGGAAAGGAAAAAGAAATGACGAGTTCAACCTCGGTAGCTTCGTCTGGGGCGCCGTCTTCCTCGTCGCCGGACTCTCGTTCCTTTCGAGCAGCGCGCTTGTGGGGATCCTGTTCCTCCTGCTCGCGGCCGCGAACCTGGCGAACGCGATGAGCGCGCAGCTCGACTTCGTCAACCAGGCCGGCGGCAGGAACAGCGTCAAGGTGTCCATCCTCGAAAAGGACAAGCTCATGCAGCTCGCGCAGAACATCCAGCGGCTTGTCTTCGCCGACGTCGAGGGACAACGCCACCAGGAAAGCATGGACATGGCCCAGAAGCAGTACACGGCCCAGACCAACAGCGTCCTGATCCAGCAGCAGATGCTCGACCAGCAGCGCAAGGCCACGGCCGACGATAATCCATCGATACCGACCGAGTGACGAAACCGGGGCGCGGCCACGGCCGTGTCCCGGGAAACGCCGGGTCCGCCCTGTAGAAAACCGTGATTATACTAAAAGTATAATCACGGTTCGCGCAGGCGGATCCGGCTTTCTTATATCCAGGAGGGGCCATGGCAAAAGAGGATTGGAGCGAGGCCAAGGCGTGGATGCGCGCGACGCGCGAACGCATCGGCATGACCCAGCACGACGCGGCCGTGCTTGCGAACCTCACCGTGGACATGGTCAAGAAATACGAGTCGGAGAAATACCGGATCCAACCATCGGGGAGAATGCGGGAGATGCTCGAACACTATCTCGCCGAGCACAGGCGCGCCGTCGTGGCCATCGTGGAACGGCACAGGGGAGATGAGCGGGCCGTGCTCTCGTTCTCCCGCGTCTCCGACCTGCCCGAGGGGCTGCCCGACTGGGTCCGGGCCGAGGAATCCGTGAAGCGCCGCGCCGCCGCCGTGCGCGAGGCAGCCGTGCTGCTTGAGGCGGAGGGCGTCGCCGTCGACTACACCTATCTGCCCGAAGAAACGGAATAGGAGAGGGAAGGAAGGCCGATCATGTTCGGACTCTACATGCTCGCGATATACCTGGGCGTCGCCGTCATCGCCGCCGGCTTCGTCGCACTGCTCGTCGTCGTCGCGCTGGCGGTGGGACTGGTCACGCATCCCATCCGCACGCTCGCCCTCGTGTTCCACAAGCTCGCCGCCCTGTCCGCCGGCCTGGCGTTGATCCTCGCGTTGATTGTCTGGTTCTGGTACGACCACTCCAAGCCGGACTTCGTCCCGTGCTTCTGGGGATCCATCGGCGTGATCGTCGCGTCCATCCTTATCCGCGCGTTCGCCGAGTGGATTCTCGAACGGCCCACCAGAGCCGAACGCCGAGCCATGAAACGTGCCGCCGCGCAGGAAACCGGCAGGGTGACGATGCGCATGCCGGTATCGGAAGAAGTGGCCGCGGCGTTCGAATCGACCCGGGACGGCCGGCGCGCCTCCCTATGACATGCAGACCGCAGGACGGAACGAACCGCGGCTGGAATAATGGACTTTGCAACCGGAACACGAAAAGAGGGACATGATGGCCAATCCCGAGCTATCGCAGCGCATACAGGAACTGCCCGAGGAACTGCTCGGCCTTGAACGCGAGCCGGGAATCGTCGAACGCCTGCGACGAATCGACGCGCTGAAGGACCGTGCCCGCGCACTGGACCCCCTGGACGGCGTCGAGGACATGGCGCTGGCGGATTACGACCGCGACTGGCTGGTGCGCTACACCTACAATTCAAACGCCATAGAGGGATCCACGCTGACCCTGGAGGACACGTCCCTGGTTTTGGAGGGCGAGTTCGTCCCGTCGGATTCGCCGGCACGGTACGTGTTCGCCGCGCGCGGCGTCGCGGACGGCATGACCTACGTACGCGAATACGCCCGGGAGGGGAGGAGACTGGATGAGGAACTGGTCCGGCGCGTCCATGAGGTGACGGCGCTGGACCTCCAGCCGTTCGCCCGCGGCACGTTCCGCCCCTACGGTTATCTGGCGAGGATCACCGCGACCCGCGTCAAGACCGCCGACCCGCTGGAGATCCGCGACGACCTGCGGGCCCTGATCGACGGGCTGGACGCGAGCGGCGCTCATCCGCTGCTCAGGGCCGCCGGCTTCCATGCGATGTTCGAGAACATCCACCCGTTCATGGACGGCAACGGGCGGACCGGCCGCCAGCTGCTTAATTTCATGCTGCTGAAGCACGGCTATCGTCCCGTGGCGATCAAGTATGACGCCAAGCGCGACTATGCCCGCAGTCTGGAGACCTGGCAGGTGGACGGCGATCCCGTGGCGTTCTGTTCTGTGTTCCTCGACTGCGTGGAACAGGAGGAACACGCGTTCATCGATCTGGTCGAGGGATTGCGTCGGAAGCCGGACGCCATTCGCAGCAAAACGGATCTGCTGGACAGATTCGGCGACACGCTGCGGAAGAATCTTGCTCGGCAAGACGGGGATGGCAAGAGTGCCGGGATTGATCGCGAAGGTCCTGGGCGCCATATGAGCCATTAGACCAAAAGCCTATACTTTGGATATATCGATTTGATGTAGCGAGGAGAACGGGTCATGCCGACTTTGGAGTGGATGGGAAAGAACAAGGTGGTCGCATACCACCGTCAAGTGCCGTACCGTGTACTCGAACACGTTCCCGAAAAAAGCGTCATGGATTCTCATGGCTCCGACTGCGGCAACATGGTCATCCATGGGGACAATCTTGAAGCGCTCAAGGCCCTGCTGCCCGAATACGAAGGCAAGGTGGATTGCATCTATATCGAAACTTTCATGCCACAACGGATACAAACGCGCGCCAACTACGATTTAGCCGCCTGATTGGTTCACCCTGAGAAACCGCAGGTCAACGCAAATAACGAAGCCCAGATAGCAATCTCAGACTTCTCGATAAGTAAGAATTGAACCGGAACTAGGTGTAAGCAACCCGCGACCTACTGAAAGTCAAATTCTTTTTCTTGTTCTTCCCCGTCTTCAGACCAACGGATCTTTAGCGTAAGACCTGCCGTACCCATTGCAATTGCGAACGGAATCTTCCATGTAGAGCCAGGGTCAAGCCTTATCGGTCGAGTCTCATCAGTAATGAGCCGAAGCAACCCTTCCTCGGCGCGCCCTTCAAACGTCACCGATTCAGCAGCTTCATCACCAACATTTGTAACCTCAATCCAATGCTTCACATCATGTTTAATGCGGCCTTTTGCATCAACGGATTTTTGAATGCGTTCTTGCTTCGAATCAACCTTGAAACGAATTCCCTTTTGCATGTTTGGGGTTAGCTGCCCTGAAATTTCGAGTTTTTCAATGTCATGCTCTACTGCCGCCCAAATCTGGTTTTCGAGCTGACGAACATCATCAAATTCGCCGAGAAGTCCCTTCTTTTGCAGTTCCTCCTTGAATTGGCGCAACCCTTGAAGCTGTTCAATGTCTACGTCATGCGGCAAAGACGCAGTTGAAAAGTATGGGTGAACAGGTTTTCCATTTGCCAGGGATCGCTCTATTTCCTCAACTGTCCCAGAGACAGCATCGGGTGTTGGTGAGCCTAAATGACTTCCGAAAATCGCGATGATGATATCGGCGTCGTCAACGCCTTGCTCATTGATTAACGCTTGCGGATGCTTTCCAAGCAAAGGAACTGAGCTGCTTTCCCAACGCCAAGGAAGCACGACAATCTGTCGCTTTGCCGCATACCGAAGATTCCACGAGTTTAGAGCGCTTTCTACTGCGTCACGAGCTTCAGGGACATCGGATGGAGATGCTACAAGCACCCTCACAACGGTTGCAGAAAAAGTCATGCATCCAGATTAGATCACGTCAAGGGATCCGGTTCTGATCAGCACCTACTATTTGCGCCCAGCGAAACAAGTCAGGGTGGCCGCTATCACTTGATGGCAACCGCCTGAGTGCTGCCGTCCCTGAATTTGAAAGTCACGATCCCGTCCGCGCTCACGGATGCCGAGTCCAGAACCGTCACGCAAAGGTAAGGCTGAACTTCAACCCCCCGACCTGAGGCTGCCCATCTGCCCTTGGTAATAACGGAAAGCCGCCAACTGGTTGTTCATATCCTGGATCTGGGCAAGCACCTCACCATGCTGCACCAGCAGATCCTGATGCAACTTGTGGGCCTTATTGAACTGCCGCTCATACTCGTCCTGATCCTGCGCAACCCGAGCATTGCGTGCAATCAGCTCGTTGAGCTTAGCTGCCGCCTGGTCAATCTGCGCCACCAACCCTGCCGCCTCAAGTTCCAGCTCACTGGTATCCACCGCCCGCAGCAACACCTGCTCAGACTCGAGCTTCTTACGGGACTGCAAGTTCTGGCGAACCGCTTCCACCAGCATCTGCTCCAACCGGTCATTGTCCACGTGCCCGGTAGCGCACCTGGTTTGAGCCTCGTACTTCTGACTGCAACGCCAGATCACTTTCTCGTACTTGCTGCCCGCGTGCCAGGTTTTCGACCCGAAGAAATGACCGCACTCCTCGCACACCAGGGTTGATGAGAAGGGCCGGGTGCGGTGCTGGGTTCGCCTAAACTTAGCCGTCTTGGCAAGCTCTGATTGAACGAAGTCCCACACGGCCGGGCTGATAATCGCCTCGTGGTTACCGGTGACGTAATACTGTGGCACCTCACCCTGGTTGGCTACCTGCCGCTTGGATAGAAAGTCGGCCGTGTAGCTTTTCTGCAAGAGTGCATCGCCCTTGTACTTCTCATTGCTGAGGATGCTGCGCAGCGTGGTGATGCTCCACCGCTTGGTGCCTGCGGCCGTAAAGGTGTCAGGCTCGTTTGTCAGGGTTCGTGCGATTGATCCGATGGACATGCCGTCAAGGAACATGTCGTAGATGCGGCGCACTAAAGCAGCCTGCTCAGGGTTGACGACCAGGTTGCCGTCCTCGCCCTTGTCGTATCCGAGGAACCGTGAGAAAGGCACGGTGACTTTGCCGTCTGCGAAGCGTTTGCGGTGCCCCCAGGTTACGTTTTCACTGATCGAGCGGGCTTCTTCTTGAGCGAGGGAGCTCATGATGGTGATGAGCAGCTCGCCCTTGGCATCAAAAGTCCAGATGTTTTCTTTCTCGAAATAGACCTCCACCCCCTTCTCCTTCAGCGCGCGCACGGTAGTTAGCGAGTCGACGGTGTTACGAGCAAAGCGGCTCACGCTCTTGGTGATGATCAGGTCGATCTTGCCTGCCAGCGCATCAGAGACCATTTGTTGGAAGCCAGCTCGCTTGGTGGTGGACGTGCCGGTGATTCCTTCATCGGTGTAGACCTTCACCAGCTGCCATCCTGCGTGGTTGGTGATGTATTGGGTGTAGTAGTCCACCTGCGCATGGTAGGAGGTGACCTGGTCATCGTGATCGGTGGAAACACGGGCGTATCCTGCGACCCGGCGGGCCTTGGTCTCCGTCAGTGAGGTGCCGGTGTGTAGGGCTCGGGTTGCTGGGATCTGGGTGACCTTGCGGGCCATTAGATCTCACCTGCTTTCATTGCTTCTTCACGCTTGCGCTTTTCACGAGCTCTGGTTTGCCGTGCGATTTCAGCGGTCCTGGCACGGCGCTCTGGAGTCCAGGCGGCCTTGAGCTTTTCACTTTTGCGCTGCTTGGCTTCTTCGGTGATGCCTTCTTGGCATTTGCGAATATGCTCGGCTCTTTCTTCCTCGGTGCGCGCTGCCCACATGGCCTTGCTTCGCTCCGCTTGAGCTTGGCGACGCTCAGGAGTCCAGGCATCACGCATCGACTTCCTTGCTCCATCGCTCAATGGCTTACGTGGTTTGGCTTTCTTCTTGCGTGAGGCGATGGTGCGTTCCCGGTACTCGGGGTCTTGCCACTTTTGCCTTTGAAACTCACCCCATGCTGCCCGGCGTTCAGGTGACCAGGAGCGTTCGCGTCGGTTCGACTTCCATGCCAGTTCAACCTGGCGACCGTCCTTGAAGTTGATGCGGATCTTTTGGTCAGGCAGCATCACCACGGTTTCTACCAGACTCTCGTAAACCTCTGGGTCAAAGACTTCGAGCCCTAGGTGCGGTGCCAGGTGCTCTTCGAGGATTGCTTGAGGGATGTTTTTCGCCGTGCATCGCCTGCCACCAGAGCGTTTGTACCCGTCGCGTTTAGTGCGGCACGACCAGACGTAGTGAATTTCGTGAGCGGTGTTGTATTTGCCTGACCGTGAGAAGCTGCGGCCGCAGATTCCGCACTTCACTGTTGAGGTAAAGCAGGTGGTTGGGATTGACCAGTTGGCTCGCGCGCCGAGTTCACGCCTGCGGGCACGCTCCTGCTGGACCGCTTCGAACAGTTCCTTGCTGATGATGGCCGGGATAGCATCCTCAACCCGATACATGGGTTTCTCGCCCTTGTTCAGTACCGAGTGCTCACCGAAGTGGGGGCTGTGGTGCCTGCCCAAGATCAGGGTGCCGGTGAGGTTTCTGCTTTGAGCCATGACCGCAGTACCTCAGAGGTAATCGGTTCTCCGCTGCGGCCAAGGATCCCTTCGGCTGCAAAGATTTCTTCCATCCGCTCACAAGAGACCTGTTCAAGGTAGAGCCGGTAAATGCGGCGTACCAGGGCGGCCTCATGTTCGATGATTTCAACATCGGTGCCATCAGGTGAGTTGGTGTATCCGTAGTGACGAAAGCCGTTAGCTAAGCCCTTTTCGAATTGCTTCTCCACCCGCCATTTCACGTTGGCTGATAGCTGCTCTGACTCCGCTTGAGCAAAGGAAGCCAGCAGGGTCAGCATCAGTTCGCCATCACCGGTCATAGAGGAGATGCCTTCCTTTTCGAACCGCACCTCCACTCCCAGGTCTTTGAGTTCACGAACGATTTGCAGCAGGTCTACGGTGTTGCGTGAAAAGCGGGAGATGGACTTGGTGAGGATAATGTCGATCTTGCCTGCCCGCGCCAGGGTCAGTAGTTCTTGGAATTGCGGCCGCTTGGTGGTGGTGCCTGAAATGCCGGAGTCGGCGAATACTCCTGCGAAATTCCAGCCTGGGGTTGAGGTGATGAGTTTTTGGTAGTAACTGATCTGTGTGGAGAGCTGATGGGTGTGCGTTCGGTTTCCATGCTGATACGGGCGTAGGCAGCGACGTTCAGCACGGTCTTCTTTGCTGTTGGTGGTGGGGCGATTTGCTCCATTCGTTTCATGCTTTTCTCCTAATCAGAGGCGGTTTTTTCTTGTATCCATACATCACTCAAAGCCTCCAGATAGTCAACGAAGCAAGCCCTCTTATGTGCTGCCAGCGGAGCACTCTCAACGTCAATGAGTTGTACTGCCCTCAAAGCCACCACGGGGCTGATGATCTTCAATTCGAGCAGTGTGGTGATTTCTTCGATCTGGCGGTAGACCTGATTTCTGCTTTCAGATCTGGAATCATCGTTTGCCGCCTTTGGTGCCGAAGTGATGCTGGATGAAGCAGGGGTGACTGCAGTACTTGCGCGGGGCCTTGTTGCTACTGGCGACGGTGACGTGTTGCCCGCAGTTGGCGCAGGTGATGGTTTGGCTGATGAGGGTGCGATGGTGTTTCCACCAGGTGCGGCGGCATTCTTGACTGCAGAACTTGCTGCCTTTGCGCAGGCTGATTTCTCGCCAGCAATGCAGGCACCAGATTCCTTCTGGGTCATCAACCTGCTCTAGTTCTGGGTTGATGGTGATGTTGTTGCGTAGGCAATAGGTTTTAACGCTGTTGGCGTCAGTTCTAGGTGGCGAGCTATCCGCGCATAGGCCACGCCATGGCTGCGCATCAGGCTGATGGTGGCGCGTTGTTTCTCGGTCAGGGCCATTGCTCTCTCCTCCTTGGGTTGGCGATTAGGTGGTCGCCTATCCGTCCGCGAGAGAAGCCGAAACCGGACAAGGTGGTCGGAGAAAAGCAAAAATGGCCCCGCACCAACCCCCAGTTACGGGGATCGACGCGGGGCCAGAGAGAAAGGATGCTGTTTAGCGGATGCCGAGCTTACGGTTCACCAGATCCTGTACCGGCTGATACAGGTGCCCAAGGCGCCGGCGACGCTCCTCGCCATTGCCGTATTCACCGCGAAGCACCGCGTTGGCTAGTGCATCAAGGTCCGGAGCTGCTGGCGCTGGTGCTTTACCTGCGATGAGTTCGTTCACGCGGCGCTGTACTTCTGCGTAGCGGCTACCTAGGCGGCGTTTGCGTTCCTCACCGTTGCCGTAGCGGCCTGCCAGTACTGCTCGGGCGAGCTCATCAACACTGCCACCAGGAGCAGACGCAGCAGGTGGCTTCGGCGCGGCAGGCACACCACTATTGCCACCCAGGTAAGGTGCGAGCACGGTTGCTGGCGGGTAATAGCGTCCGGGACAAGCGGTAGAGCTCGCGTCCTTATGGCCGATGATACGGAGCTTGCCGTGACGAGACTGAATATCACGAATCAGCGCAGCAATAGTCTGCTTGTCAGCTTCAGAAGCTCGAGGGTTACATTCGATGCCAATAGAGGTCTGGTTGACCGGCCAGTTACCTGCATGCCATGCGGTATCACTCTCAGCAACGAGGCGGGTGACGCGTCCTGCTTCGACAACATAGTGGGCGCTGTTGCGACCGCGGCCAGAGACAAACCAGCCCACGGTTCCGTCAAAGGTCGGGTTCTTAGCTGGGTCATCCCAGTGGTGGATGACGATGGTGGTGATGCGGTTGCCGCCTCGTCCTGGGGTGAAGCAGGCTGCTTGGCGGTGATTCAGGGTGTAGGTGTGGCTCATTGGTTTTCTCCTTCAAGGGTGGGGTTGGTGGGATGGTGTTTGTGGCCGATCAGATCCAGGGCTTCACGAATCCGCGCAGGCACCGGCAAGCCGAGGCGGGTGGCGTTCTCCAGCAGGCTGATGCCTTCGTTGGAGATGTAGAAAAAGATCGTCGCCGTCCGCAGCACCCCGGTATCCCCGAGAACGTGCACGTCGAGGACATTGGCTAGGCCGACGAGGGTGAAGATGATGATCTTGCGGAAGATCCCTTTGAACCCGATAGCGCTTGAGAGGCGCTTCTCGCTGATGGCGGCCATGACGCCTGTGAGGTAGTCGGCGGTGACGAAAGCAACCAGGGCGATGATCAGCCCGTCGATGCCTCCAAACAAATAGCCGGCGATGCCGCCTGCGGTGGTGACGATTGCTTGGGTAGTAACCCAGAGAGGTTTTAAGAACATGGGTGGCTCCTAGAAATGCAGAAAGCCACCCAAGAATCGGATGGCTAAAGAGTTGATGAGGTCAGGTGGGTTATGGCTGGGTTCCGGGAGGTCGGACCTGACCCCCGTTAGGTAGACACCTCTGATTCCAGCCAGTGTGGTTGGGAAGGAAGGTAATCTACCACCATGCCCCGCAAGGTTTACACGGAACAGTTCAAGCGCGACGCCGTCGCGATGTTC
>ENA-OQDM01000660-OQDM01000660.1-human-gut-metagenome-genome-assembly--contig:-NODE-660-length-18630-cov-6.678160_pt1 | contig 18630 bp, 17 predicted proteins | sample MGYA00242772_ERZ504605 | MGnify/ENA primary metagenome ERZ504605 (study PRJEB26092, sample SAMD00036348) | human gut metagenome | host: Homo sapiens | study: EMG produced TPA metagenomics assembly of... | reverse complement strand
CTTTTTTCGGCGGTTCCCTTCGGCCTTGCAGGCGTCGGAACAGTAGCTTGACGCCCCTCGGGCAAAAACGCCTTTCCGCAGACCGCACAGGCTCGCAGCTCCGGGGAGATGCCTTCCGTTGTCAACGACGCTTGAAGCTCCGGGTTAAGGGGCAGGACAGCCTCACGGAAATAACGGCAGTACGCCCCTGTCCAGCACTTGTGCAGCATATAGCAGGCACAGTCAAGAGGAAGGCACAGGCCGCTTTCCCGGTCATAGTTGGCACACATCCCCGTGACAAGAGAACGGATTTTCTTCTTCTCGTCACGGGTCAGCTCCCGGGCGTCCATTTAAGACTTCGGGCCACGATGGCCCGAAGGGCGGGGCTCCACGATCAGCGCCCGGAACTTCTTCCGGCACTGTTTTTTCTTTCCTTTGCACTCCTTGTAGTAACGGCATCCCTTACAAGGGTCGTCATTGTCCCAGCCGGGGTGCGGTACTTCCTTCATCATTCGTTCAAAAGGGCTGCTTGTAAAATTCATTCTCATTCCTCCGTATCTTCCTCCCACGGCGGGGTATCTTCGTCCTCGGGTTCCTCTGCGATCTCCTCCAGCTCCCCGTCCTCATATTCGCAGTAATCATCCTCTAAATCCGGGGCCTCATGCTTCGGCTTGTAAATCTTGAAATAGTAACCAATTCCACCGCCGGCCAGCACCACCGTACCGATCAGGAGCAGAGAGAGAAGGGGGCTGTCCTTTTTCTCCGGCTCGGGTTCCGGTACTTCCTCCACCGGTTCGGTGGGCTTTGGCTCTGGCTCCGGGGTCACTTCTTTGGGCGGTTCCTTACCCTGTTCGGCAAGAGGCAGAAGGTCGTCTGTGGTAACGGTATTGAGGAAATAGACGTTCTCGCTGGTTTTCTGTTTGTCGATCACCAGATAAAACACGCTCTCGTCTGCTGTGGTAATGGTGTAAAACTCTTTACCGTCCTCGTCGGTGGCGTTGTCCACCACGGTTCCCGTCCCGTCCGGGGTAAAGGGGTTCTGTGTTTCCGGCTCCGCTTCGGTTTCCGCCGGGGCGGGAGCTGTCTCCGGCTGCGGCTCGCTGCTCTGGGCGTAGGCCGGGACCGTAAAGATCAGGCAACACAAAAGGCTGGCAGCCATCGCCGCCAGCCTGCGGTATTTAGTTTTTTTCATGGGCTGTGTCCTCCTTTTCGGGTGCCTCCGGCTTCGGGTCAGTATGGTCCGAAGCGGTAAGGCTGTTTTTGGGGTCATTCAGAAATGCCATCAGCTGGGCGGGCGTCAGTTTAAGGGAGCGCACCGCCTGCACGATCTGGCTGTTTTCTTCCTCCTGTTTCTGCTTTTCCAGCTCCCGGATTTTGGCCTGCCACTCGGCAGCCTTCTCCCGGGCTTTTTCCAGTTCCTTATCGAGCTTGTCGATCTTGTTCATGCAAGGACTCCTTTCCTCTGGCTCACAAACGCCCGAAGGCATAGAAATGTGTCTGCCAGTAGCTTGAATTGATGTTTGCGTATTGGATGGGCGAACCACAATGGAGCATCATCCCGTCGCCCACATAAATCCCCACATGGGACACAGGGCCGGGGCTGTCATAGGTTCCCGTGAAAAAGATAATGTCGCCGGGCTTTGCCTCGGAGGGGGAAATGATAGCGCACTGGTTATAAATGCCCTGTGCCGTGGTACGGGGCAGGTTGTGGACGCCGCTGGCCGTGTACACCCAGCAGACAAAGCCCGAACAGTCAAAGGAGGTGGACGGGCTGGAGCCGCCCCACACATAGGGCCAGCCGATGTACTTTGTGGCTTCTTCCATGAGCGCCGCAAAAGCCGGGTCATCCAGCGCCTCGCCGGGTATCTCATAGCTGGGGCCGGTATCTTCGCCGCCGTTGTAAATCCCCTCCCACAGATAGGGCTTGTTGCCTTTGAGCTGCTGCATAACGGTGTATATCTGCCTCTGCTGTTCGTCAAGCCTCGGCAGGATCACGGCGGGCAGCGTCTTGTTTGTGAGGGTCACATTTAAGATGTAATACTCATAGGGGACTTCCTCGGTGGTGGTTTCCCCGGTCTCCGGGTCGGTGCTGGTTTCGGTGCGGTAGCGTATCTCGACTTCCTCCGTCAAGGTCAGCTCATACTGTGCCTCGAAGATCTCCCGCAGCTCGTCCTGCACCTGTTCACGGAAATAGACATGGTACTTTGCCGAGAGATAGGACGCCAGCTCATAGGGGTTATGGCCGATCTCGTCCACGGAATAGCGGTACTCGTCATAGCCGGGATGGGTGCTTTCAATGTTCGCTACCGTCTGCGCCAGCTCGTTTTCCAGCGCCGTGTAGTCCTCGTCCACCCCCAGCAGGTCCGTATCCTCCGAGGCGTAGGAGGTGCCGGATAACGCATTGGCAAGGCCGCTGCCAAGCGTGGGAAAAATGGAACTTACCGCCGACACAAGAAAACAGAGCAGCAACAGCAGGAGCAGGATCAGCACCGCCACAGGATGACGGGTCACAAACTGTGCCGCCCGACGGGTCGCAGTTCCCGAAGCGGCAGCGGTTTTCTTTGCGGTCTTTGCGCCCTGTTTTGCAGCCGCCTTTGCTTCTTTGGAATACCGGCGTTTCAGTTTCCATTTCTGCTGCACACGGGAAAGCGGATTGCTGGCAAGCTCCGGGTGCTCGGAGGCCATCTTCTGAAAATCCATATTGGCCCGGGCTTTTATGTCCTTCCGTTCCCATTTTGCCACCTTCCGGGCCGGGTGCTCCCGCCAGCGGCGTTTGGCATACCGGGTCAGTTTCCGGGCTCCGGCCTCTGCGGCCAGCTCGGATTTATGGGCTCCTTCCACACCCACATTTTCATGCTCAACCTCGTGTATCTTGTTGTGGAGATAAAACCATGCCTCGGTGCGGGCTCCCCGGACAGCTTTCTTCGCAAGCCCCGGCGGCTTCTGCGCCGCCCGTTTCGCCTCGACCTTATCCAGCTTCTCCCGGGCCTTTCCCAGCTTTTCCCCGGCGCGCTCCGCTTTGGCCTGCGCCTTCTGGTACTTGTCCTTTTTACTCCCGGCCTTCTCGGCGGAGCCTCCGGCTCCTGTGCCCTGCCGGTATCCTGCGGCCTGCTCGCTTCATCCTCCTGCCTCATGCGGTCAGAGGGACGGCTTTTGCGGCTGTCCTCTTGAAACTTGCCGCTTTTGGACTTCGGGCCATCATGGCCCGAAGGACTGTCCTGCCCGGCATCCTCGTCCTCAAACCGCAGACGTCGGGACGGTGCGGGGGAAGGTCCTTCCCGTTCTGCCGGTCCGGGGCGATTGTCCCCGGTATCCTCCGTCGGCCCCGGCCTTTGAAAATTCCGTTTGTCCGGTTTCTTTCCGATAATGTATCCCTCCTTTCCAAACCTCGGGCCATCATGGCCCGAAGTGTGTTACGCCCGGTTCATTTCCTGTTTTTTGTCCTCCGGGCGGGTGGTCATAATGGCGTACAGCTCGGTATTCTGCGGGAAGCGGTCAACAAACGGGATGGTGGTATTCCCGAAGAACAGCAGCCCTTCGCCGGAATTGGTATGGGTCACATAGGAAAGCTGGTGGGGGCTGATCCCAAGCTGTTTGGCTAAAATCTGCCGGTCCCCCTGTGCCTGCGAGAGCAGCACAAGGAAGTCCGAGTTTTCAAAGATGTTCTCAATCTCCGGGCTTGCCAGAAAATCCTTTACATTCTGCGTTAAAGCACTCGGAACGCACCCTTTTTTTCGCAGCATTTTCCAGATCGCCACACAATAGCTTGCCGTCAGACGGTCACGGAGCAGCACATGAAATTCGTCAAAGTAACACCATGTGGCGATACCGCGGAGGAAATTCATGGACACCTGCGAGTTTACCAAGTCCTGCATAATGAGCATGGCAATCGTCCGAAGCCCGGCCCCCAGCTTTTTTAAGTCAAGGCATACCAGACGGCGGTTTAAGTCCACATTGGTTTCATGGTTGAACACGTTAAGGGAGCCCGACACATAAATTTCAAGGGCCGTCGCCAGCCGCACCGCCTCGCCCTCCGGCTGGGAACAGAGCAGGTCATACAGGGTTTGGAGGGTCGGCATTTTGCTTGTTTCCGGGTCCTGCAAGTGTTCCCGGTACATCTGGCGCACACAGCGGTCAATGACGGTACGCTCCACCGGCTGCAAGCCGTCCTTGCCGCCGACGATCAGCTCCATCAGCGACAGGATAAAGTCGGCTTTCAGTGCCATCGGGTTTTCCTCGTCAAAGCTCAAATCAATGTCCATCGGATTGATGTGGTGGGGGCTGTCCGGTGCGATCTCGATGACCTGTCCGCCCAGCCGCCTGATAAGGGGCGAGTATTCGCCCATCGGGTCCACCACGATAATGCGGTCTTTTGTGGCAAGGAACACGTTCACAAGCTCCCGCTTTGCGGCGAAGGATTTACCGGAGCCCGGCACACCGAGGAACAGGCCGTTGGGGTTTTTGAGCTTTTTCCGGTTTGCCATGATGACGTTATGGGAAAGGGCGTTGAGCCCGTAATAGACGGCTTCGCCATCCATGCGGAGCTCCTGCGTCATAAAGGGAACGAAAATGGCCGTGGAGCTGGTGGTCATGCCGCGCTTGATCTCAATGCCGTTATGGCCCAGCGGAAGGCTGGAAAGAAAACCGTCCTCCTGCTGGAAGTCCAGCCGCTTCAAGGTGCAGTTGTATTTCTGGACGATACCGGACACCGTGAACAGGTCGTTGTCCAGCTCCCGGCGGGTCGGGGCCATGTTTACCACAAGGAAGGTCAGAAGGAACATTCTTTCATTCCGGCTCTGTAAATCTTCCAAGAGGGTCTTTGCGTCGTTGCTGTACGTTACAAGGTCAGGCGGGAGTATGTCCATGTCGTACCCTGACCGGGCTGCCTTTTTTTGTTCCTCCACTTTCATCTTGTCAATGTCGGAGACTTTGGCCTTGATGGATTTTACGGCGGCGGCCTGATCGACGGTCTGGATATGGAGGGTAATGGTCATTTCCGCATCCATTTCCAAAAGCTCCGCCAGCAGCTTGTCCGAGAGCTCCGAGGCCAAAATCTGCAAGTAAGAGGCAGCGCCCCAGGTCGTCCCCACCCGGAACAGTCGGCTGAAACGGAAATCGAAGCTGTCCGGGGCGATAAAGTCTTTGGTGGAAAGCCCGGTTTTGGGGATCATATCCCATGAAAACCGGAAGGGGGAGCCGCTGCCGGGGTGGAGTTGCCCGTGAAGAAGCTCCAGCCGTTCCAGCCCCGAAAGGGAACGGCACTTGACGCCCAGCTTTTTGAAGTTCCCGCAAATGTCCGCCTCTACACGTTCCAGCCTTGCCCTGGCGGTGGGAAGGTCGTCCACGTTCACGCCGAAGGTCAGGAGCTTTGTGCGGACAATGCCGTTGTTGCTTTTGGCGATCTGGTTTTCCAGCATTTCCACATACTCACACCGGACGCTGTTGTAATCATCGTCCTGCATGGGGATGTTCACGCTGTACCGGCTGCCCGGGCGGCTCCGGTGGTTGAGGAAGGAAAGCTGGAACGGAAGGCTGCTGTCAAAGTAGTTGAGGCAGGCGCTCCACCCGTCAAAGATGGCTGCCTGATCTTCGGACTGTGCGAGCTGGTAGTTGATGTCCTCGTATTCAATGGTTTTGGTGTAATAGCGGTCCGCTACCCGGCACACCCCGTCCCGGTACATTTCCCGGTAAGGGAGGGTCTGCTGGGCGGTGGTGGGAATGTTCTTTCCTTTCGTGAACAGGCCGGTAAGGCCCTGCTTTTCAGGCTTTCTGCCTGCGGGCTTTCCGGCCCTTCTGCTGTTTCGCAATCGGCTGCGCCTCCTTTCTGACGCTAAGCAGCGCATAGAAGTTTTCGGTTTTGTAAGGCCGCACACGGGATAGAGGAACCGGGTGCGGATGATGTTTTTCAGCACTTTTTCCAGCGGCAGACCGTCTCGTTCATACATAGCCAGAAAGAAGAACGGGAGCATGAGGCCGATCATCAGGAACATGGCGGCACTGTTCCCGATACTGCCACGGGAAAACAGGTAAGCCGGGAGGCCCACCGCCGCCGCGCTGGAAAAACAAACAAGCTGGCGCTTCGTTAGGTTGAAGGCCAGCTTTGTCTTGATTTTGGAAAGGTCTTTTGGTACTGGCACATAGGCCATTTTGGTACACCTCCTTTATTGCTTCGGGCCAGCATGGCCCGAGGTTATCTTGCGGCCTCTTTGGCCGGGGCTGTGCTGCGGGCAGCTTCGGCGGCCTCTCGTCCGCTCTGCCTTGCCCGCCAGTATTCGGGGTGATACTGCCGGATGGACTGATTGAGTTTTTCTTCAAACTGTCCTTTGTCCTTAATGCGGTCAGGGATTTTCCACAGCTTTTTGTCCAGCAGCTCCCGGAGCACTACGCTTTCCTGCGCGTCCTCCTCGTAGCAGATATAGCCCTTGTCCTTGAAGCCGCATTTTTTGGCCGCCGGGGAGAGGACGGCGGCTACTTCGTTTGCCACCATCGTTCCGCCGTGGCTGGCGGTAGATACCAGAAACACCCCCGGACAGAGGGTTTCACAGCTCTGCACCTCGCCCCACGGGGAACTTTTCGGCGCATGGAACATTCCGCCCGTCCGGCTCCGGTCCGCCTGCATGAGCGCCGCCTTTTCTAAGATGGCTTTCAGTTCCGGGGAAAAATAGGCATATTCCCGCAGGACCCGGGCGGCCTCCCCGCCGCAGGCGTTCATCAACAGGGTATAGGCGTCGCTGTCCGCTTTGGTACAGCGGCCCAGCAGTTTTCCGTCGTAATAGCAGGCCGCGTCATAGCCCGTCCGTTTGCGTAGCATGGTTCCCGCCTCCTTTCTGCTTCGGGACAGCATGGCCCGAGGTCAACGCTCTGCGCTGCGGCTGGGCTTTTCCTTCGGAGGCCGTTCTGCCTTTGCCTGTTCGGCAGCCGCTTTCCCGGCTTTGAGCTGGTCGCTGATGGACGCACGCCCCACAGAGCCGCGCTCCGCCATCTGTTCCAGCTTTGCCTCATAGGCTTGCAGAACAGCGGTATTGAGCTGTTCCCGGAACTCCTTTGTGACAGGGTAGGCCATATCCCGGTAGCCGCCTTTTCCGTCCGGCTGGCTGGGCATCCCAAGAAAGAGGCCCTTGCTGCCCTGTACGATTTTCAGATTTTCCACCACAAAGCAGTCATTGAATTTCACGCTGGCAAAGCCCATGAGATTTTTCACGGGTTCGATGACCCGCACGCTTACATCCAGCTTTATAGGGGCGGCTGGTGTTCCGCCCGCAGTTTTTTCCTGCATGGATTTCTCCTTTCCGCTTCGGGTCAGCATGGCCCGAAGTCTCTTAATGGCAGCCGAAGATGGATTTTGCAAGACTGCCTGTTTTGAATAAGGTAAAACACAGCAGCACCGTATATCCCACACAGCCCCAGATCGCCCCGATGGGGTCGCCGTCGGTGGCGATACTCTGGATCAGCACCGCATAGATGGCGACACAGACTAAGATCAATAGACCTTGAAAGCCTACCGCAAAGAGGGAGCGGAAATAGTTCTGCCCCATGTGTCCGGTTTCCCTGTTGGGGACTGTGGCAAACGGGATAGGAGCTAAACTTGTGAGTAAATAAATTTCAATCATACGGCCATATACGATGACGAAGATCACGATGTTTAAGGCAATCATGGTAAGCTGGATTAGGAAGGATTGTAGCCAGAGTCCGAACAGAGGACCTAACTCCATCGCCTCAAGCTCTGTCCGCAAACTGTCCAGCACATCCGGCGTGATCTCTGTCCCGTTCTGGATAATGCCCGCTGACTGCTGTATCACATGCTGGCTCACATCAAAGACCGCCAGCACGATATTGAAGGTGTTCGTCAGGATCATCACAGCCACAAAGGTTTTGAACACCCACTTAAAAAACATCCATGTGTCAACTTCATGGAGGTTGTTGCGTTCTATGAGCATCTGTATCAGCTCATAAGTCATTACAAAAGTGAGGATGACCCCGGCGATTGGCAGGATGGCAGTTTCAGAGATCTGTCGTATCATGGAAAAGACCCCGGCGTTCCAGTCCGCCGGGGTCGTGCCTACCTGTGTGGCGATCTCGCCAACGCTCTGATTGACGTTATCGAAAAGACCATCCAGATTTCCCATGATACCATCGACGAGCAGACCTTTCAGCCATTCAACGATTGCGTCGATGATAAAGTCCATACATCAGCTCCTTTTCTGGAAAAAGGGACAACGGGTGACATTTAGCTGAACAGCCCGGACAGCAGAGGGATAAGCTGAAGACCGATCAGAACGACACCGCCGCCCGCCATCAGCTGCTTAATGCCCTGGCTTTTTGCCGCAGGGTTGTCCGACCCGTAACCTTCCAGAAGGTTGATGACGCCCCACACCGCCAGACCGGCGCCAAGAGCCATGACCAGAATTTTAAGAATGTCGATTGCCTGATTGAAAAATTCCATATACGTTCCTCCATTTTGTTTGTTTGATGGTTTTGGGTACAAAAAAAGCCGCCCATATCGGCGGCGCTTCGGGTCATCATGGCCCGAAGTTACACAAACTCGTCGCTGTCCAGATCATCGAAATTCAACAGGTCAGCTTCTTCGTCCGTGTCGGAGCCGTCCACTTCGTACACCGTGTATTCGTCCTCCGGCTTTAGTCTCAATGGCCGGTGGCGGAACAGGCTTTCCAAGCGGAAGGCGTTTTTCTTTTTATCAAATTCGGCTGTGTACTTGTAATTCGGGTGCTTTTTCAAGTCATACTTCGGGGACAGGAAGGGCGGGAGCCCCCGAAGCTGCAAGATACATTTATCCCCGGGCATGGTGGTGATCTCGCTGGTGGTCATCAGCTCCCGGCCAAGCCGCTGCATATTCTGGCTGTAACTTTCAGACTGTCCCCGGCTTCGGCCCTCGGTCTGCATAGAGATGGTGGCCTTGCCCAGCCAGTTTTCCGAAATATCCTTTAGGGTGGAAGCCTCCCGGCCTCCGAGGAATACGATACTGTCCATGTTGCCCATGATGGTTTCGGAATGGTCTTTGTACAATGCCTTGCACTGGCTCATTGCCTGATAAAAAAGCGTCAGGCTGATCTCACGGGAGCGGATGACGGCCACAATCTTTTCCAGCCCCGGCACCTGCCCGGTGTTGGCAGCCTCGTCCCACAGCACCCGCACATGATAGGGCAGACGCCCGCCATAGGTGTTGTCAGCCCGTTCACACAGAAGGTTGAACATCTGCGAAAAAGCGAGGGCAACCAAAAAGTTGTAGGTGGTGTCCGTGTCGCTGATAAGAAAGAACAGCGCCGATTTTTCATCCCCCAGCTTATCCAGCTCCAGCTCGTCATAAGACATGATCTCCCGAAGTTGGGGAATATCAAAGGGAGCCAGTCTTGCACCGCAGGAAATCAAGATGCTTTTGGCTGTCTTGCCGCTGGCGAGCTTGTATTTCTTATACTGCCTCACGGCGAAGTGCTGGGGGCTGCGGCGTTCCAGCCCGTCAAACATATAGTCCACCGCATTTTTGAAGGTTTCGTCATCCTCCCGGACTTCCATGCTGTTTATCATTTCCACCAGCGTATTCATGTTGCGTTCTTCCTCCGGCCCCTCAAAGACGATGTAGGACACAAGGGCGCAGTACAAGAGGGTTTCTGCTTTTGTCCAGAACTCGTCGCCCTCCTTGCCGTCGCCTTTGGTGTTGGCGATCAGGGCGGTAACAAATTTCAAAACATCGCTTTCTGTCTTGATATAGGCCAGCGGATTGTAGTGCATGGATTTTGAAAAGTCGATACTGTTGAACACCCGCACCCTGTATTTCTCCCGTTGCAGAAACCGCCCGCACTGGTCGAGGGTGCCGCCCTTCGGGTCTACCACCACATACGAGGAATGGGCTTGAAGGAGCTGCGGGGTCAACCAGAACCTTGTCTTTCCCGAGCCGGACGAGCCGATGACACAGGCGTTTAGGTTCCGGGCATTGGCAGGTATCTTCGGACGGGTGTTCATGGTAAGGAACTCCGTCCCGGTCAGAATGACATTGTTCTGAAATTTAGGGTCTACAAACGGCTTTATATCCTCCTTTGTTCCAAAGCGGGCGGTGCCGTATTCCGCATCCCGCCGGAATTTTTTCGCCTGCCTGATCTTTGACTGTATCAGCAGATACACCCCAGCCGCACCGGCAAGGCCCACCAGCAGGTCAATACTGCCAAGCCCCGGCCAGTAGGTTTCAAAGGCTTTGGGGAAGGTATCAAGCATCCCCATGAGCTTTGTCCCGAAGTCTGTGCCGGGGGCGATCCGGTAGGCCGTCCCGATTTTGGAGAAAAACCAGAACACAAAGAGGTACGGCAGGTTTGGGAGCACATATTTTCTGATCTTGTCACTCAACGTCCGTCCTTCACCGCCTCTCTGGTCCGCTGCTTTTCCTTTGCCTGCGTCCTGATTTGCTCCGTGAATTTCCGAAGCTGACCGAGGATGGAAGCCTTGTCCTGCTCTTTGTTCAGCACCTTTGCGCTGTACTTCTGGAAGGCCGCCGTGATAGCGTCCGCCTGATTGGCTTTGAAAAACAGCAGGTAATGACCGGGGCTCACTTTATGGAAAGCGTAGTCCACATGGAACTCCTTCGCGATCCGGTCAAAATCCTTTGGAGCTCCCACATAGGGCATGGCACTTTTGCCGCCATAGTGGTTCATCAGCTTTTTCACGCTCTGGCGTCCCTGCGGGGTCAGCGCCTTCTGGTGGTGCTTTTGCAGCGCCCGAACCACCTTGCCAAGAGCGGCAGCCAGCACTTTTCCTGTGAGCTTCGTTGTCCTGATCGAAAGGGCAACCGTTTTTTGGTTTACTTCTTCCTGCATAAAACCTCCTTTCCGTCGGGGTTCCCGCTATCCGGGAGGCCCCCGTACAATCTCGGGGAACAGAAAACCTCGGGCCAATGTGGCCCGAGACTTACCGCTCGGCATCTCTGCCGGACGGAGCTTTCTTTTCCGGCTCCGTCTGGACTTTTTCGCCCTGTTCCCGCATGGTCTGCAAGATAGAGGGCTTCTTTTGAAGCTGGGAGGCTTTTCGCCGGACAGCGGCTTGATACATTCCAGACGGTCAGCCGCCCGGATGGCGTTGTCCGTGAGCTGCCTCTGCCATGCGCCCACGCTGGGAGCCCAACGAAAGCCGCTGCTTTTCAGCTCGGCCCGGGTGTCCGCGTCAGGCTTTCCGTCAAAGAACACCTGCAAGCGGTTGTCCTCCCGGTTCATTTCCACACGACCCCCATCGAACTCCCAGCCGGAAAATTCCTGCTGTGCCTGTTTGGAAAGCTGTTCGATACGGGCCTTTACCCGGCGGATCTCCGCATTGTTGTTGGTTAGCTGGTAACTTTCAAAGGGCCTCGGGTCGCTTCGCCAACTTGACGCCATGCTTGCTTTCAGCTTTTCAATCTGGTCCGGCGACAGCAGCGCACAGCCGTCCAGCTTGCCATGCTTGCGGTAATAGGCGTTGACCTCCTTCATAATGAGCTGGGAGCGTTCCAGCCCGTCCAGCTTCTTCTGGAGCTTTTCAATCGCTGCCGGGTCATCGGCGCTGATCCCGCCCATGCCGGTGCTGCGTATCTTATCCAGCAGCCCTTGAATATGCCGCCATTCCTCCATGTTGCTGTCCCGCGCCCGGTTCTGTTTTTCCTTCTTTCCCACCGGGAAATTGGAAGGCCCGGCGATCAGCACAGAGGGAACCCTCGCGTCAATGGCAAAGCCCTGGTTCATGTTTTCGGCCAGCTTGCGGGCGTAGGTGTCTAACAGATGGTCGATCTTCTCATGGTACATGGGGTCCACCCGGGATTTCTGCTTTTCCGCTATGGCGGCGGCCTTATCCACCATTGCCCGGTATTCCGCCGTTGCGCTCCCTTCCTTGTAGTCGGAAAAGCTGTTCATTTCTTTTGCCCGGCGGGCGGCTCCTTCATTGATAGGGTAAAAGTTGATGGTATGCACCTCCTTTATGCTTCGGGCCATGCTGGCCCGAAGTCTTACCGTTCTTCATGGGAAGGCCCCGCCTTGTCCTTTTTCGGAGCGGGTGGGGCTTCTTGAAACCGTTTGAGTGCAGCGAGAATGGAGTGGACAGGCTCGGCCTTTTCAGGATAGGCAAATATCCGGTGTTCCGGCGGAATGTCCTGCGGCCCGTGGTAATACTCCTTGAAGCCCTCCGGGACTGCCGACACATACCCACCGGGAGCGAATACGCCGCCCTCGTTGATACGCACATCCCGCCCGTATGCCTCATAATCGAAGTAGTTCTGAATGTGCTCCGGTATGTCGATAGTCCCAAGCTCGTCGGCGTAAAGACGGCCCAGCCCTTCATCATCGGAAATATCCGGGTAAAAGCGGTAAAGGTCAAGGTTCTGCGTCAGGTTTATCAAATCCTTCACGCTCCTTGTGTGGTTTCCCAAGACAAGAGCGGCTTCAAAGGTTTCCAGTCCGCCCTTATCCCGTACTTCCAGCAGGGCGTGGCCCAGCTCGTTCAGCTCGTCGATGTTCTCACATTCGTAGAGATAATCGTAGAGCCCCAGCACATCACTGTCAAAGCTGGTAAAGAACACTTCGCTGTACCGTTTCCCGTCTATCCCGATTTTGGCAAGGGCGGCCTGCAACTCCTGTGTCGTCATGGGGAAATGTACCGTTGTCCCTACCTCGATCCCCATCAAGGGGTACAGGGCTGTATTGGTTATATAGGCTTCAAACATGGGCTTATTCCTCCTTTCCGGCCCTGCCAGCCAGCACCTCATAGATCCCGGCCATAATGTAATCGGCGCAAGGGAGGGCAATCGCATTTCCCAGCGCCTTGTAGCGTTGCAGAGGCCGGATCTCCATGCCGTCCGCCCCGTACTTTGTCCAGCCCTCCGGCAGCCCCATCAGCCGTTCGCTTTCCGTTTCCGTCAGAAAACGGATGCAGCCGCCCTCCGGGTCGCCCTCATACCAGAAGGCAAAGGGCGTTACATCACTGGCTAAAAGAGTGGGAAAAGGGTCAGTTGGTAATCCGAAGCTGTTTCGGAAGGCCGTTTCTTCCTGCCTTTTTGCCGCTCCCCGCATACGGAAGCACTGAAAGGGGTGGATGACTGGTATCTGCCGCCCTGTTTCAAAAGAAGCTGTTCGATCTCCTTCGGCGGCGGCCCACCCGCCCTCTCCGCAAGGCGGAGGAAGTGGGAGCATTGGACGGGGCTTAAATAGTATGTCTGCGGCACGTCTGCCTCCAAAATCCGCCACGACGAAAATCCGCTGCCTTCGTGCCAGCCTTCGGGAGCCTGCCCAATACTGGGCGTCCATGAGCCGCCAGCACACATCAGGCGTTCCCCCTCGCACCATTCCGGCGTTTCCCCATCTTCCCGAAGGAGGCATTGGAACTTCGGTGTCCGAGAAGGCGGATAGGACGGCTCTAAAGTCCATCCGGTCATTTGTAGAAAACGCTCCCATGACGTTTTCCCAAACAGCGATAGCTGGATATAGGTTATCAGTAGCATCCCTCATTTCCTGTATGATACGAAACGCCTGATAGAACAGGCTTGATTTTGCCCCGGCAAGGCCGGAGCGGTTGCCGATCAGAGAAAGGTTCTGACAGGGAGAGCCGAAGGTTATCACATGGACCGGCGGGATTTTCCCGCCGTCCACCTTCGTAATATCTCCCAAATGCGCCATATCGGGAAAGTGCCTTTTGGTTATGGAGATGGGCGCTTTTTCAATCTCGCTGGCCCATACCGGACGGATACCGCACCGGGAAGCAGCCAGAGGGAACACGCCGATCCCGTCAAAAAGGCTCCCCAGCTTAATGTCCGGCATAGCCCGGGGTGCCGTGTCCCTTCACGGCAAGCACCCCTTCCAGCGTTGTCGCCGCAATGCCCAGCCGCCCGGCAACCGCAATATCGTTTTTTACATCCTCGTCCACAACGCTGCCGCAGACGATCAGGGTATGGGAGCGCCGCAGCATATCCCGGCGCATATCAATCCCGGCCTTGTGTTCCTCGGGAACGCTGTCATTCAAAAACAGCGGCAGATACAAGAGCGGGCAGATTGGGGAAAAGCCCGCCTCATAAGCAAGGCGGCAGTAGTGGGCCGCCAGCTCCATATCAACATCCGGCTCGCCGCTCCATGCGGCGGTCAGGTACGCTAAAGGTCGTTTCATTGGTTGAGCCTCCATTTCTGTTTTGGTTTAGGGAAAAGCAAGGTATCGCCCAACCCCTCCGCCCCTTCCCCCGGGAAGGGGAACGGCTCTGGAGAATTTATATCCCCGTCGCTTGACCGGGAAAAAGCATAACCGGGAGAAATCCGTCAAGGGTGCCTCTGGCACCGCCTGCGGCGGCGCTGCCCTTGACTGATTTTCCCGGCTATGCTACGGAATAACTGGCGACGGGGAATGATTTATATCTCCAGAGCTTCGGGGTGCGGGGCAGAGCCCCGCAATCCTCGGGCCATGTTGACCCGAAGTTTCGGCTTACTTTTCCTGTTCGTTTTTCTTCTCCGGCTTTTCGTGTTCCTTCTGCTGGCCCTTCCAGTCGTCCAGCAGCTTGATAATCTGGTCCTTCATTTCCCTCGGCGTAGTTTCCTTGCCGAAATACTTGCTCAGTTCCGCACCTGTCAAAATCACTTTGTCTACCTCCTTTTTGTCCTCCATCATAATGCCGTCGATCACATCCCCGTTGAGCAGCTTCTTTTCGTCCAGCTCACGCATACGCTTTGCCTGCGCCTGTGAAGGCGAGGACTGCTGGCTGTCAATGGCGACGGCGATATAGTTCTGGTTCTTCTTGCCGATATAGGAAAGCTCCACCGCCGTAGTAAAGCCCAGCTTTTTTTCATCCATCAGCTTCATCAGGTCGGGAACCAGCTCATTGAGCCGGATATACCGCTGCACCTGCTTGACCGCCATCTTATTGCGCTCGGCTACAATTTCGTTGGAGCGTTTTCCTGCGTCCTTCGGGTCAATCTGGCCCGAAGTGCGGGAGCCCTGGTGCTTGATGGCCTCAAGCTGCATTTTCAAGGCTTTGGCCCGCTCACTGGGGAGGATTTCTTCACGCTGGTTGAGATTGTCCTCGACCATCTGCGTGATGGCTTCATCGTCCGTCAGATTGCGAACAATACAGGGCATATCCGCATATCCGGCAAGCTCGCTGGCCTTCTGGCGGCGGTGGCCGGACACGATCTCATAGCCGCCATCCTCACGGGGACGGACGATAGCAGGCTGGGTAACGCCCTTGTCCTTGACGCTGGACACCATAGCCCGCATTTCGTCATCGTCTCGGACTTCAAAGGGATGGTTCTTGAAGGCGTGGAGCTCGTTCAGCTTGATATAGACGATCTGCTCCTTGCCCCGGCGTGGTGCATCCTTCGGCTTCTCGGGTCCCTTCGGAGCGGAAGCGGCCTGTACCGTTGGAGCTGCTTTTTTCTCCGGTTCCTTTTTGACCGCCTTTTCCGGTTTCTGTGCGGGGGCTTTGGGCTTTGGGGCTGCGGCCTTGTCCTTATCTGCTTTCGGGGGACGGCCCCGGCGCTTTGGCTGTTCCGGCTCTTTGGGTTTTTCCTCCGCTTTCTTCGGAGCCTCCGGCTGCTTTTCCGGTTTTTCCGTTTTTGCCGGGTCAGGCTTTTCCACGCCGGGAGCTGCCGCCCGTTCCTCGGCTTTCTTTTCCTTCATAATTTCAGTGAAGTTATAGACGGAAACCTGCGGGTTCTTTACCTCCGGTTCCGTCTTTTTTTCCGGCTCCGGGGAAACGGAAACCTTCTCCGGCTCTTTTGGGGGAGTAGGCGGTGTTTCTTTGCCCGGTCCGGTATCCGTTACCGGCTGTTCCGGCGTTTTTGTGGTTTTATCATCTGCCATAAGCATTTACCTCCTGTTTTTTGGCATGAAAAAAGGGGCTCAACTTTTCAGTCAAGTCCCCGTGGGAAGTTCCTCCTTTCTCCGCCATGATACAAAAATACCGCCCGTAGTCTCATTTGGGCGGTACTTTGTGTAAGATTGGCAGTCCATTATTAAGTTTTTTATTATGTTCCCTTTGTACACCGTTGCAACCATCTCATTTCAACCATCTCATTAGTAATTCTGATATTTGGATTATTCGCTAATGCCTCCATGCCTATTCTCAAAGCCATTCTCTGCGCATATCCAATTTCTGATGTCTTTCCTTTTTCTATCAACGTGACTACATCGTCTTCTTTTTCGCTTCCATAGTAACAACTGAAAATATCCTGTAGAAAAGACACATTTTCTTCAGTCAACTTAATGCGGTTGTCTTTACTCAGCAATTCATGTGCTCCAACCATACAATCTTTATCCTCATCGTAAAATTTTCCCATTACGATGTCGAACGCTTTATCCAATTTCTTTTTATAAAACGTTGTGTAGTTATTTATTCCTCCTTTCGCCTTACCCCCAACTTCATTTTTCTTTTTTCCTTTAACTCTGCCACAATCAAGCATTTCCGAACCATTTTCTCGCTCATTCCAACTTGAGATATAAAAACAATTTGCTTGCTCTGCCCATATTCTCAAAAGCAACTGCCTCATTGATGTTGTATTTTTCACTCTGCTTTCTTTAGGGATCTCATTATATATTTCATCAATAATTTCTATACAACTATCATTTATCTCTATTTCATCTGCATACAATCCCTTCATGATTTCTTCACGATCTTGTTTATATTTTTCTTCCAGTATTCTCAATTTTATATTTGCATTTTTTTGCACCCGTTGAATTTCTTCAACTGCGTATTTTTCAAACTTTTCAACCTGCTCATTGAATTCATCATCATTCCATGCTTGCCTCTTTATTGCCTTCCATCTTTCTCTCAATTCATTATTGCCATACTTCATTTTATTTTCCTCAATATGCTTTTCGATAAACAAACCCTCCCCGGCAAAACCATTCAGTTTCACCGGGGAGGGTTTATCATACGCTTATCTTCCCATGTTTTGCGCGATTAGTGCATCTTCATGCAACAATCTTACTTTCTGGGATTTTTGATAGCAGCCTGAGCAGCAGCCAGACGTGCGATAGGCACACGGAAGGGAGAGCAGCTGACGTAGTCCAGGCCGACGTTGTGGCAGAACTCCACGCTCGTGGGGTCGCCGCCGTGCTCGCCGCAGATGCCCAGACCCAGATCGGGACGGGTCTCGCGGCCGTCGTGTGCAGCCATCTTGACCAGCTTGCCAACGCCGATCTGATCCAGATGCTGGAACGGATCGCTCTCGTAGATCTTGTTCTCGTAGTATGCGCCCAGGAACTTGGCGGCATCATCACGGCTGAAGCCGAAGGTCATCTGGGTCAGGTCGTTGGTGCCGAAGCTGAAGAACTCAGCTTCCTTAGCGATCTCGCCGGCAGTCAGGGCTGCGCGCGGGATCTCGATCATGGTACCGACCTGATACTTCATCTCAACGCCGGCAGCAGCAATCAGTTCGTCTGCGACCTTGACCACAACGTCCTTGACGAACTTCAGCTCCTTGACCTCGCCGACCAGCGGGATCATGATGTGCGGGGTGATCATATGGCCGGTCTCAGCAGAGACGTTCAGAGCAGCCTTGATCACAGCGCGGGTCTGCATCGCAGCGATCTCAGGGTAGGTAACAGCCAGACGGCAGCCACGGTGACCCATCATGGGGTTGAACTCGTGCAGAGAAGTAACCACGTTCTTCAGATCATCGAAGGTCATGCCCATATCGGCAGCCAGCTCCTTGATGTCCTCGTCCTTGGTGGGCAGGAACTCGTGCAGAGGCGGATCCAGATAACGAATGGTCATCGGGCGCTCACCCATGATGCGGTACATGGCCTCGAAGTCACCCTGCTGGAACGGCTCGACCTTGGCCAGAGCAGCTTCGCGCTCTTCCACGGTGCGTGCGCAAATCATTTCACGCACAGCCTTGATGCGATCCTCTGCGAAGAACATGTGCTCGGTACGGCACAGGCCGATGCCCTCAGCACCCAGATCCACTGCCTGCTGTGCGTCGCGCGGGTTATCAGCGTTGGTCATGACCAGCAGCTGACGAGCAGCGTCTGCCCAGCCCATGAAGCGGTTGAAGTTCTTATTGCCGGTAGCGGCCACGGTAGCGACCTGCTCGCCGTAGATGTTGCCGGTAGAGCCGTCGATGGAGATCCAGTCGCCCTCGGCGAACTTGTGGCCATTGATCTCGAAGGTCTTTGCTTCCTCGTCGATCTTGACCTCGTTATCATTGCCGCAGCCAGAGACACAGCAGGTGCCCATACCACGGGCAACAACGGCTGCGTGGCTGGTCATGCCGCCGCGGACGGTCAGGATGCCCTGAGAAACCTGCATGCCCACGATATCCTCGGGGCTGGTCTCCAGACGGACCAGAACGACCTTCTTCATCTTGCCGGACTTGACCATCTCCTCTGCTTCCTCAGCGGTAAAGACGATCTGGCCGCAGGCAGAACCGGGAGAAGCTGCCAGACCCTTGCCGACGACCTCGGCAGCCTTCAGGGCAGCGGCGTCGAACTGGGGATGCAGCAGGGTATCCAGCTGCTTGGGCTCCACGCGCAGGACAGCTTCCTGCTCGGTGATCATGCCCTCGTCCACCAGATCACATGCGATCTGCAGAGCAGCCTGAGCGGTACGCTTGCCGTTACGGGTCTGCAGCATGTACAGGTGGCCGTCCTCGATGGTGAACTCCATATCCTGCATATCGCGGAAGTAGTTCTCCAGACGGGTTG
>ENA-OQDM01000658-OQDM01000658.1-human-gut-metagenome-genome-assembly--contig:-NODE-658-length-18669-cov-1.971956_pt1 | contig 18669 bp, 20 predicted proteins | sample MGYA00242772_ERZ504605 | MGnify/ENA primary metagenome ERZ504605 (study PRJEB26092, sample SAMD00036348) | human gut metagenome | host: Homo sapiens | study: EMG produced TPA metagenomics assembly of... | reverse complement strand
CATTTTTTCTACCAGGTAGCAGACATATTCCATCTGCATCTGGTCGCATCCTGCAGAGCGTTTTTATGTAATAGGAACATTACGGAGTAATTTTTCCATTATTACATAAAAAAAAGACACACATCTCTGTATGTCTCTCTGTCATGTCTTATCGAATATCTTTCGGATATTCCACACCTTCCGGCAATGGCTGCCATTCGTTCAGCCCAAGGCTCTGCTTAAACTTAGCCTGTTCAAGTGTCAGCTTCGGAAGATCATCCTGAAGATACGCCATCAATTCAGGAATACCTTCACGTGTAACATTATTCACCTCAAAAATATGCTCACATCCCATATTCTGCATCCACTGACGAACCATTGGTAAATTAGCATATGGAGAATCAACCTTTGTAATAATACCGATCAGCGGTCTCAAAAGGAAACATCTGCTGCCATCACTGAATAAGTTGAATGGTTCATCTGCCGCCTGCACGATTGCAACAACATCTGCCTCAAAAGAAAAACACGCCAGTCCGACGCTGAAATGCTTGGATTCTGCGTATTCTCCCGGTGAATCGATCGTATCTTCATTTGAATTTGTATACTGGGTTTTGTGATAATGTAATTCTTCACCCTTCAACGCCTGTGTCAAAGAAGTCTTACCAGCTTCACTTCGCCCCATTAAGAAAACTTTTTTCATTCTTTATCCTGTCCTGTTATCAGCTTTTGTGAATCTCACATACATCGAAATGCAGCTCATCACGAAAAAATTTCACAACTTCTTCTACTGCAGTCATCACCTGCGATAAACCGCCAAGTATAATCAGTGCTCCACTGAAACGATCCATAAATCCTACCTGAACATCTGCCGCCTTCACTGCAACATCTGTTGCAACCACAATGGCCTCCCATGGCGTAACGCGCATAATACCAATGGATTCACCTGTATGATCTTCTCCTTCGTGAACACCAATGTTGAGTGCCAGGTTCTGATAAACAGCCGGATCTGAAGGAGTGATTACATGTGCAAAATCAAGAGACTTACCCGGAACCCGTACACGCGTCAGACGAAGCTTCCTTCCTTTCAGATTCTCATAATCATCATGAAACAGTCTCTCGAGAAGTTCTTCTCTCGTTATACGTTCTTCCATGTTTTACTTCCTATCTTTTGGTGATGTTGCAGACTACATATCCCAGTGTATCACGGAAATAATCCACAACTTCTGTCATTGCAGACATAACATCAGAGATTTCTCCTGTGATGATCATGGTTCCTGTGAAACGATCCGCAAATCCAAGATAAACGTTACCGCTCTTTACTGCAATATCGGATGCGATAACTGCTGATTCAGATGGTGTCATGTTCATGATTCCGATTGCAGATGAACGGTAATCCACCTGTGGGTTCAGTCCAAGTTTCTGATATATGATCGGAGCCGGGCCACCCATTACATGGGCAAAAGTAATTTCCTTACCTGCAACCGTCTCCTGCACGATTCTGATCTGATCATTATGTTCATTTGCCATTGATAGCTCCTCACTTTCAATTAATATGAATGCTCACTACGTATATTAGTGCAAAATACTACTTATCTAATAGTATTAATTGTACTATTTTGTACACATAATGTCAAGGCGATTTTCTATCAACTCAGCACGAAACAACTGTTTTTGTTTTTAAAATCCACACAAAACAACATTATTTTTTTCCCTGACAATTTAAAATGCACCAAAAAACAACTGTCTCGGATTTCTCCAAAACAGTTGCTTTCCTGATAAATATATCACTTTTTTCTAAATCAGCTTATTTCTGGTACATATCTGACTGGTCGCTGTCAAAATAGTTGATTCTCATGGATGCTTTAACATCATTCAGAGTCTCAGCGGCCTTGGCTTCTGCTACTCTGCTGCCTTCTTTAAGAATATCCATAACATCCGGAATACGCTGTTCCCATTCTTTTCTTCTTGCACGAATCGGGCTCAGCTCTGCCTGCATAACATTATTCAGGAATTTCTTAACCTTGACATCGCCGAGACCACCTCTGCGGTAGTGATCTTCGAGCTCTTCGAGGTTCTGGTATTCCGGCAGGAATTCCGGGAAATACTCATCCTTACAGAATGCTTCCAGATAGATAAATACCGGATTGCCCTCTACGCGGCCAGGATCCTGTACCCGAAGATGATTCGGGTCTGTAAACATGGACATGATCTTCTTCTTAACATCTGCTTCCTCATCAGAGAGATAAATACAGTTGCCAAGAGACTTACTCATTTTTGCCTTGCCATCGATACCCGGGAGACGTAAACATGCCTTATTGGATGGCAGCACGATCTTCGGATCTGTCAGAGTCTCTCCATAAACGGTATTGAATTTGTGTACGATTTCTTTACACTGCTCGATCATCGGCATCTGATCTTCACCAACCGGTACATGCGTTGCACGGAAAGCAGTAATATCTGCTGCCTGACTGATTGGATAACAGAAGAAACCAACCGGAATGCTTGCCTCAAAGTTACGCATCTGAATTTCAGCTTTAACGGTAGGGTTACGCTGCACACGTGCAACCGTAACAAGGTTCATATAATAAAAAGTCAGTTCTGTCAGTTCCGGTACCATAGACTGAATAAAGATTGTAGATTTTGCCGGATCGATCCCGCATGCCAGATAATCCAGTGCAACCTGAATGATGTTCTGACGTACTTTCTCCGGATGCTCTGCATTGTCTGTCAGTGCCTGTGCATCTGCGATCATAATATAAACTTCATCATAATCACCGGAATTCTGAAGTTTGACACGTTCTTTCAGTGATCCTACATAATGTCCTACATGAAGTCTTCCGGTAGGACGGTCACCAGTTAAAATAACCTGTTTCATTTATTTCTTCTCCTCAGGGCACTCTGTCGAATCCTGCGGTGCCTCTTTTTCTATAGTTTCTGCCTGTTCTTCCGGCTGTTCTGGGGATTCCTTTTCGAGATCCCGCAATACTTCTTCGCAGCCTTCCTCCGGCTCTCTTTCTTCAAACGGAACGAAGTTTGCATGATGTCCCACATATTTATATGCCGGACGGATAATCTTGCTCGCATTGAGGATTTCCTCAAGACGATGTGCGCTCCATCCCGGAATACGTGCAATTGCGAAAATTGGTGTAAACAGCTCTTTGGGGATTCCAAGCATAGTATATACGAAACCACTGTAAAAGTCTACGTTTGCGCAGACATTTTTGAAAAGTCTCCGCTGTTCCATGACCATTCTTCCTGCCAGACGTTCTACCAGTTCGTAAAGGGCAAATTCTTTCATCATTCCCTTCTCCTGTGCAAGGTCTCTGGCAAAACGTTTCAGGATTACTTCACGCGGATCAGAAAGTGTATAAACAGCATGTCCCATACCATAGATCAGACCGGTATGATCGAATGCTTCTTTATTCAGAATCTTGCGGAGATATGCTTCTACCTCTTTCTCATCTGTCCAGTCTTTGACATTCGCCTCGATATCCTCAAACATATTCTGAACTTTGAGGTTTGCACCACCATGACGAGGTCCTTTGAGCGAACCGATAGATGCTGCAATAGAAGAATAAGTATCTGTTCCGGAAGAAGTAACTACGTGTGTCGTAAAAGTAGAGTTGTTACCACCACCATGCTCTGCATGAAGGATCAGGGCAATATCAAGTACTTTCGCCTCCAGTTCTGTGTATTTGCCATCCGGTCGAAGCATCAGAAGGATGTTTTCTGCAAGTGAAAGCCCTTTCTGTGGATTACGGATAAACAAAGTCTCATCACGACGGAAATGTCTGTAGGAATGATAGGAATATACTGCAATCAAAGGCAGTTTTGCGATCATTTCAATGCTCTGGCGAAGAACATTTTCCGCAGAAATATCTTCTGGTTTGGAATCATAGGTGTACAGAGTGAGAATACATCTCTGCATTGCATTCATGATATCACCGTTGGAAGCTTTCATAACAACGTCACGCACAAAACGTCCGGACAGAGTTTCAAAGTTTTCCATGATATTTTTGAATATTTCCATATCTTTATCTGACGGAAGTCTTCCGAACAGAAGCAGATAGATGGTTTCTTCAAAACCAAATTTACGTCCCTTAAGACCATCTACGATATCATTTACATTATATCCCTGATAATACAGTCTTCCATGTGCCGGGATCTTACGTCCATTAATAAGATCGTAACCTGTTACATCTGAAATCTCGGTAAGCCCTGTCAGGACACCTTTACCTGCGGAGTCACGCAGGCCTCTTTTTACATCATATTCTACATACAGATTCGGGTTGATCCGGTGACCATTCATCAGTTCTTCCCCAAGCAATTCCATACTGTCTTTCAAATTGCCCATCTCTTCAAGATTCAACATCTCATGATCTGCCATTTGCTCTCTTCCTCCATCTCTATTTCTATTCTACAAAGGATTTCCGGCCGATGCATTTACAGCTTCGCCAGAATTCACGCATTCATGCGTTACTAGACTAAATTGTATTTTATTTTACACGAATATACCCTAAAATACAATAGATAAATAGAGATAAATCAACAAAACTTTCGTAAGCAACAATTTTACAGTATAAAATTGTCGTCTAGCCCCGAATCTTCTCTTCCCACTCTTTCTCGCGAAATCCTGTAAGGACGAAATCTTCACCTACTACAAGCGGGCGTTTGACAAGCATGCCATCTGTTGCCAGTAATTTCAGCTGTTCATCCTCTGACATCTCCGGAAGTTTATCCTTGAGGTTCATCTGCTTGTAGAGCATGCCACTGGTGTTAAAAAATTTCTTAAGTGGCATTCCACTTTTTTCATACCATTCTTTCAATTCTTCATATGTAGGATTTTCCTCTATGATCGGGCGCTCCTCGAAAAAAATCTTGTGTTCATCAAGCCATTTTAGGGCTTTCTGGCAGGTGCTGCATTTGTGATATACTAAAACTAACATGATGATTTCCCCTATATGTCAAATTTTGAGTCTCTGTAAACAGTTACCTCTTTTGTTCTATGATATCCCACTGCCCTGGTACTGTCAACGAGCTTTTTTTGTAACATTTTATCGAATCTGTCCATTCTATTTTTTCCGAACGACTCTGGTATTTTATGTATGAATCTGCTACAATATGTTGCAGTTATTTAACTTACTGCTTACGACCATTGCGATTCTGGCCGAATGCATATTGCAAACTAATCCATCTTATATAAAGGAGGTTTCCCGACATGGGCTACGATAAACTTGAACGAAATCTGATCGACATCATCAAGGAAGAACAGGCGAAACTCGGTTTTTTTAGAGAAGATATCCATCTGTATTATCCGCTCTCTTCCCTGAACCATTTCTTTTCCGCTAAGGACAGTGCTGATGAGATGCAGGAACGACTGAACACACTTCCTGCATCCATCACAGAAAAGCTTGGACAGATCGAAGTCTCTCACAAAGGAGATCGTTTCTGTTTTCACATCCCAAAAGAAGGAACCGTCTATGTGCATGATAACACCGCACCAAACGAATTCATCAAAAGTCTTGTGGAATTAGTAGCAAAACACGACTGCACGATGAATGAAATTCTGGATCTGTTCCATACTTATTCACAGAACATTATCACAGAAGAAATAAACAGCGACGAATTTGACCGTCTGATCCGTTTTGCTGATAAACCAGAAGACACTTATTACTATTGTTTCAAAGACGAAGGCTGCCATATCATTTACCACCGCTTCCTGCCGGAAGATTACGCAGACTTCGATTTCTAAGGAGGAATGCTTATGTGTACAGCTGCAACTTATAAAACAAAAGATTTTTATTTTGGAAGAACACTGGACTACGAATTTTCTTACGGCGATCAGATTACAATCACTCCAAGGAATTATCCGTTTTCTTTCCGGCATGCCGGTACAAAACAAACGCACTATGCGATCATCGGCATGGCTCATGTAGCCGGAGATTATCCATTATATTATGATGCCATCAATGAAAAAGGTGTTGGCATGGCAGGACTGAATTTCGTTGGAAATGCTGCTTATGCCAATGTAAAACCGGATGTAACCAATGTTGCCCAATTCGAATTCATCCCGTGGATCTTAAGCCAGTGTGCTTCTGTCGCGGAAGTTCGCACACTTCTTTCCCACATGAATCTGGTCAATACTCCATTCAGCGAACAGTTTCCTCTGGCGCAGCTTCACTGGATCATCTCTGATGAAACTGCATCTATTACAGTAGAATCCATCGCAGACGGTCTGCATATCTACGATAATCCGGTCGGTGTACTCACAAATAACCCACCTTTTCCACAGCAGATGTTCCAGTTGAATAATTATATGCACATTTCTTCAAAACAGCCCGTAAATACTTTTGCAGATGATCTGACTCTTACTGCCTACAGCCGCGGAATGGGTGCCCTCGGACTTCCGGGTGACCTGTCTTCTGCTTCCCGTTTTGCACGTGTTGCTTTCACAAAGATGAATTCCATCTCCGGAGATTCCGAAGCTGAAAGCATCAGCCAGTTTTTCCATATTCTTGGCTCCGTTGACCAGCAGAGGGGCTGTTGCGAGGTTACTGAGGGAAAATATGAAATCACACTCTATACATCCTGCTGTAACGCAACAAAAGGAATTTACTATTATACAACTTACGAAAACCACCAGATCAGTGCTGTTGATATGCACAGAGAAAATCTGGATGGAACTACTTTAATCTGTTATCCGGTCATTCAGGGTGAGCAGATTCATTTTCAGAATTAGGAGGCACAACACATGAATCTTGGAAATTTAATGCAGTTAAAAAATTCCTGGGCAACCTTTACCCAGAATCATCCGAAATTCCCGAAGTTTCTTCAGGCAGCCAGCACAGCTGTCAAAGAAGATACACTGATTGAGATCAAAATCACAACAGCTGAAGGAAAAGTGATTGAGACAAATCTCAAAGTAAAAGCGTCAGATATCGAGCTTTTCAAAAACCTGACCATGTGATATACTGACCACAGATTTTAGAATATGTACAAAAGAACAGGACACAAAAGAGGACTTCTCCGGTAACTGTTCAGAACAGCATCTTCTCTGCATTCATGTTCTACATAATCTGTGGACAGTTCTTGTCTGACACAAATGATAAAATAAAATCTAAAGGGACATTACAAATGTATGTTATTATTACATCTGCAATGCCCCTTTTTTTATAATCTCACCCGTTCTTCTTTTCCATTTGCCACACGGAACGCTCTCGGTGTCGTATGGTAGCGTTCTTTAAATACCCGGTGAAAATAACTGCCATTCTCATAACCAACCGCTGCAATGATGTCACTGATCGGAAGATCTGTCTCGCACATCAGTTCCACAGCTTTGTTCAGACGTTTGCGCTGAAGCAGTTCTTTGAAATTAAATCCCGTATTTTTCCGGATCATCTTACTCAGCATATGCATCGGCAAATGCAATTTTTCGCAGAGTTCTGTAAGTGTCGCCGTTTTGTACTGCTGTTCGATATAATCCAGCGTTGTCATAGTGATCATGTTTTCATACTGATTCGGCAGGCGCATCTCCGCATACTGTACAGATTCCAGAAGATAGAGGAAAATCAGTCCCATCGTTGTCTGGTTGATCCGATTCTGATCGCCTTTACCGGTCACAAGAGAGTATATCATATTCTCCAGGAGATTCTGGATCTGCAGCACCTCTGCGACCTTAAAATGCAGGTACTCTCCCCGCTCTTCATCCTGTCTGAGTACATTGACCAGAAAATCCGCAAGGACATTATTACTCCCTGCCATCGTATAGGCCACATCAAAAAATTCCGGAAGAATCATAAAGTTGATTGCAATATCTTCTTCCCCCGCTGGCAGGATCTCATGTCTCGTATACTGGTTCAAAAACAACAGTTCGCCTGCATGGATCACGACTTCTTTGCCACCTATAATATTTGTAAGCTGTCCCTGGCAGACATAAAGCACCTCAATATAATTATGCCTGTGCGATGGAAAATGCACAAATCGTGTATGGGTACGTACAGCGATCAGTTTGCCCTCACTGAGCATTTTCGCACTGTCCACCGTGAAATCCTTCCCAGATGTATAAAGATCCTTATCTACCTCTGCAACCCCATCCAGGATTCTCTGTTCTTCTTCTGTTACAACTCTTAAATGATCCAATAAAGCCTGCTGCATCTGTTACTCCCGCTTTCTTCACTGCTATAATTTTGCTCCGGTAACTTATTTCTTTTATTCTACCATGCTCAGACAGTATAAAGCAATATGACAAAAAAGTACACAAAAACAGAGCGAAGCCTTTCGGCTCCGCCCTGTTTTTAAGGATTTATCATATTCAGAAAAACTTTAGCTTCTCCAAGCGTGCTGATTAGTACAGTTTAGCGTAGTCAGCTACGTTGTCTGGTGTGAACTGAAGTGGCTCACCAAGAACGATTTCTGTTCCGTCATCATCAGCTTTTGTGATTGTGAATTCACCCATATCGCCAGCTGTGAATGTTTCATCTTCTGCACCAGTGATGTCACCTTTTACAAGTGCCATTGTTGCATATGCGGAAAGTTTTCCAAGACCTTCCATATCCCACAGATAGAAGTATGGGCAGGAATGTGCATCGTCATCACCTGTATACTCCTGCATTTCAGAAGGAAGTCCAAGACCTGTCAGTTTGCAAGCAGATTCGTTGTCCTGAAGGTATTTAGCAGCTGCAGCGATACCAACTGTTGTAGGTGCACAGATAACTTTCAGATCTGGGTAGTTCTGAAGAAGAGCTGCTGTCTGGTCTGTAGATTTCTGAGGTTCGTCATCACCATAAGCTACTTCTACAAGTTCCAGTTTGCTGTATTTCTCATCGCCTTCCATGATGGATTTCATAGCGTCGATCCAAGCGTTCTGGTTTGCAGACTGAGATGTTGCAGAAAGGATAGCGAACTGTCCTTCTCCACCGGAGATGTCAAGAACAGCATCCATAAGAGCCTGTCCAACTGCCTGTGTACCAGCCTGGTTTACGAATACCTGACGGCTGTCTTTATTCGGAGCGGAGTCGAAAGAAGATACTTTGATTCCAGCGTCCATAGCTTCTTCCAGTTTAGCCTGAAGAGCGTTAACGTCGTTTGCGGAGATGCAGATTGCATCTGGCTGCTGGGAGATCAGGTTGTCAAGAACTTTGATCTGAGCATCTGCTGTTGCAGCTTCCGGGTAAACAACATCTACAGTTGCACCTTCAGCTTCTGCTGTTTCTTTAAATGCTTTTGCAGCGATTTCGAATGAATGCGTTACCTGCTGATTTTCCAACCAGTGCGATTTTCTGTCCGTCCCCAGCTTTGTCAGCTGCCATTACAGGTGCTGCACAGCCAAGTACCATTGCTCCACAAAGAAGTGCGCTGATAATTTTTTTGTTCATTTTGTTTTCCTCCCTTGGAAATATAGTTTTTTATTTGCAACTGCTCCCCTGCTACAAGAGAGCAGCCACTAGCGTTATTAAATTTTTATTTAGTTTTTCTTCATGCTTACTGCTTTTTTAACATTTCCGATAATATTCGGAAGAGCTACTGCTGCAATCAGAAGAAGACCGATGATCAGCAGGATAACCTGTGCATTGACGTTTCTCTGACCAAGACCTACACGAAGGCAAACGATGATGAATGCAGAAATAACACCACCAGCGATATTACCTTTACCACCTGTAGAAGAGATACCGCCGAATACTGCCATTGCGATAGCATCCATTTCAAATCCGTTACCGGTTGTTGTGTTTGCACCGTATGAAGAAGAAACCAGGAACAGTGCACACAGTCCGGAAACAGTACCCATGATTGTGTAGATGATAAAACGGATCTTCTGTACATGAACACCTGAATAATATGCTGTCAGACGGTTTGTACCGATTGCATATACACGACGTCCGAATGTACTCTTACCTAAAACAATTGCAAAGATTACAGAAAGGATCAGTACCAGGAACAGAATGTATGGAACATTTCCGATCTTTCCACCGATCGCACGGAAGCCATCAGTGTTACTTGCAGAAATACTTCCACCGCTTCCAAGAACGATCTCGGAAATACCACGGAAGATGATCTGTGTTGCCAGTGTAACGATCATTGGAGGCAGTTCCTGGAATTTGGTAAGGATAAATCCGTTAACTGCTCCGCAGATGGTACCAACGCCAAGCGCTGTGATCACAACTACGATAAATGGTGCATTTGTGTTGCACACGATACAGCTCATTGTTGCAGAAAGGCAAACAATCGCACCTACGGAGATATCGATCTCACCAAGTACCAGGATGTATGCCATCGGCAGCATCATGAATACTTCTGCCAGATAAACCGGCATCTGACGAAGCAGACTGCTCAGGTTATAATATTCAGAAAACATTGCACAGAAAATATTGACTGCAATAAACAGCAGGACCAATATTCCTTCCCAGGAGAAGATCATTTTCTTCACTGGGCTCTCCGGCACATTATTAATACTTCTTCCAGATTTTCCAGCCATGATTACATCTCCCTTCCTTTCAGTGCATTCTTATCAGCGATACGCTGCAGGATTACATTCATTACTACTACGACGAGGATGATAATACCCTTGATGGTATTCAGCCATAACTGGTTGAAGAATGGAATCAGCGGAAGTGCTTTTGCAATTGTTGCAAGGATCAGGGATCCAAGTAAAGCACCGATTACGGTACCACGTCCACCGCTCATGCTTACACCACCGATAACGCAGGCTGCGATAACATCCATCTCACCGCCATACTGCATATCCGGCATTGCGGATGCATATACAGAAACCTGAAGAGCTCCGCCAAGACCTGCCAGAAGACCCATGATCGTATAAACAAGAAGTTTGATATTCTTTACGTTGATACCGGATACTTCTGCTGCACTCGGGTTACTACCTACTGCATAGATCATACGACCTGTTCTGGTCCATTTCATAAACCAGAAGAAGAATACATAGCATACAATGATTACCCAGATGACTGCATTCAGTCCAAGGAATTTTGTTGTTGCAAAATTCTTAAAGTTACCAAGTGCTGCTGCACTTGCCCATTCACCACCGTGGGATACCTGATAACCAAGTGCACGGTAGATATACATAAAGCCCATGGTTGCAATGATCGGAGGAACATCTGCTCTGGAAATGATCAGACCAACAACAGCTCCACATACGATACCGATTGCAATTGCGATCACGAATGCGAGGAATGTGCTGGAGATATGTTCATATTTCAGAAGCATACCGATGCTCATACCGGAAAGTGCAAGTGTTGACATGATAGAAATATCAATTCCGCCAACAAGCATTACACACAGCATACCAAGTGACATTACCATTGTTACTGCATTGTTTTTCAGCATATCCATCAGTGACTTAGGAGTCAGGAATGATGGGTTGATTGCTGTAATGATTACAAAAAGAACGATCAGGACAACTGCAAGCAGTGCTTCACGGGAGCCTGTGATCTTCTTCATGACTGATTTCTTTTCCATTATTCAGCACCCCCTGTATGTCCTTTTTCCATTGCGAGTTCAAGGATTCTTTCCTGTGTAGCTTCGCCACGGTTCAGCTCGCCGGTCTTACGTCCGTTGCACATAACAACGATACGGTCTGCCATACCAAGGATCTCTGGCATTTCAGAAGAAATCAGGATGATCGCATAACCTTTCTTTGCAAGGTCGCCCATGATCGCATAGATTTCAGCTTTTGCACCTACGTCTACACCTTTGGTAGGCTCATCCATGATAACAACTTTCATTTCCTGGCTTAACGCCTTGGCAACAACAACTTTCTGCTGGTTACCACCGGAAAGAGAGCTTGCCGGCTGGAAGATATCAACTGCCTTTGTATCAACTTCTTCAAGAAGTTTTTTGGCAAGATCACGTTCTGTCTTTTCATCATTGATACCACTCTTCGCATATTTGCTGATGGTAGGAAGTGTTACGTTTCTTCCCAGTCCCCAGCTCATGATCAGACCTTCTTTCTGACGGTCTTCCGGAAGAAGAATGATACCTTTTTCCATTGCATCGGACGGTTTTTTGATGTGAACTTCTTTACCTTCGAGGTAAACCTTACCGGAATCCGGCTGTGTGATACCGCAGACAGCTTCAACGGTTTCGGTACGTCCTGCACCTACCAGACCGGTAAGTCCAAGGATTTCACCTGCACGAACTTTAAAAGATACATCTTTGAAATAACCTGTTCTGGAAAGATTTTCAACCTTGAGCATCTCATCTCCCAGTTTCACTTCCGGTTTCGGGAACAGGTCTTTGATCTCACGACCAACCATTGCTTTGATCAGATCTGCATTTGTAATTCCATCTACATCGTAAGTTCCAATATACTGGGAATCACGGAATACAGTAACTCTGCTTGCCAGACGATACATATCCTCAAAACGGTGAGAAATGAAGATAATGGAAACTCCGTCAGCTTTTAATTTATCAACCAGTGTGTAAAGTTTTTCGGATTCGGATCTTGTCAGTGCTGCAGTAGGCTCATCAAGAATGATGATTCTTGCATTGGTGGACATTGCTTTTGCAATCTCTACCATCTGCTGCTGAGCAACACTTAAGGTACCCATTTCTGCTGTTGCATCAAAATCTGCATCCAGCTGTTTCAGAAGTTTGTTTGCTTCTGTGTTCATGGCTTTCCACTGGATCATTCTGTTTTTGATGATCTCATGTCCCATGAAAATATTTTCTGCAACGGTCAGATGCGGATAAGATGTCGGATGCTGATATACGGCTGCGATACCTGCGGCCTGTGCATCTTTCGGTCCTTTGAAATCCACCTTCTGTCCATTTAAGAACATCTCGCCTTCTTCTGCCTTATGTACACCGGTAATTACTTTAATAAATGTAGATTTACCAGCACCGTTTTCACCCATAAGTGCGTGAACTTCGCCAGGTTTTAACTGGAACTGTACATTGTTCAGTGCCTTAACGCCCGGGAAAATCTTTGTTATGCCTTTAAGTTCAAGAACATATTCAGACACGGCTCTTTCCTCCCTTTTCTTAAATCTGTTATTATTATAACAATAAAACTTTCTATCCAAAACAGGAAAATATTTCGAATCGGGGTAAAATATTTCCTGTTAATGGGTAATATTTTCCAGTTATCTTCCCAAAACAGGCACTGTCATTAGTAACTGTTCACAGCAAGCGTTCCATGACATTGACATGAGTTTTTGCATTTGTTATAGTTACTATATATTTATTACTGAAGGGAATTCGTGCAAAAATGAGCTTTCTTGGCAAAGTAAAAAAGAAACTGCGAAACGGCAGCTGGTATCCTTTTTACAATACATTCTATGAAAAAAATAATCTGGATCCCCATATGATCCTGCTGGAATCCAGAAGTGGCAAAGCTCTGGAGAGTAATATTCTTTCCTTATTAAAAGAGCTCTGTCAGGAACCCTATCGCAGTTTCACACTTGTACTGTCCGTCCATCGTGACTCTGAAAATGAAATAAAAGAGAAACTCCAGAAGAACTCCATTCAGGGAGTTCGTTTTGTGCGTACCGGTTCTGTTGCTTATTACCACGCCCTCAGCCGTGCCGGCTATCTTGTGAATGATACCTCGTTCCCGGGACGCTTTATAAAAAAGGAAGGTCAGATTTACCTGAATACCTGGCATGGCACGCCTCTTAAGAAGATGGGACGTGACAATCGTCCTGAGATGGTAACCATGGGAAATGTACAGCGGAATCTGCTGGATTCTGACTATCTGGTATTTCCAAACCAGTTTATGGAAGAAAAAATGTCCGGAGCCTATATGCTGGACAGTCTGTACCGCGGAACCGTTCTTCGCGAGGGTTACCCACGTAACGATATCTTTCGTCAGCCGGCAAATCTCCACTTAAAAGAGCAGGTCGGTCTGCAGGGCAAAAAACTGCTTGCCTACCTTCCGACTTTCCGTGGTAATTTTAATGCTCTGGACGATCAGGGATATATGCAAACGCTCTCTCAAAATCTTTCTCTGTGGGATTCCCAGCTGAATGAGGATGAGATTCTTCTTATTAAATTGCATCCGTTCCTTCATGGTCTGGAAGATTTTTCCGGTTATCATCATATTCTGCCATTTCCGGCATCCTGGGATACTTATGAGGGATTGAGTGTCTGTGATACGCTGATCACGGATTATTCCAGCGTGTTTTATGATTATGCCAACTCCGGCAAAAAAATCATACTTTTTGCCTATGACCGCAAGGAATATGAAAGTTCCCGTGGTATGTATGAAACAATCGATTCCTATCCTTTTGATTATACTGAAAAAGCAGAGGAGGTCATTCCATTTGCACATTGCTCCGGTGGCACACCGGACAATGCTTTTATGCAAAAATATGCCAGCTATGAAGACGGACACGGTGCCGAAAAGATCTGTCGTCAGGTCTTCCTTCATGAGGACTGCTGCCGTAAGTACCAATATCATGGCAATGGTAAAAAAAATATTCTGATCTATGCAGGAGACCTGGATCTCAACGGTATCACAACTGTCCTGTATTCTCAGCTTCATGAACTGGATCTTACCCGTTATAATTATTTTATTTCTTTCCGTTCACTGGTACGTAAAAGATCACCCGGAAAGGATGGAACGCCTCCCGGAAGGCGTCGGGATCTATCCACTGGCCAGTGAAATGAATATGGATCTGCTGACAATGGCTGTCCAGCTTCTGAAACTGAAAGGCCATACCGGTTCCTGGGCCGAACACAGACTGCATACCGCTTACAGACGCGAATGGAAAAAACATTTCGGAAGCACTGAATTTGCCTGTGTAATTCATTATAACGGCTACGAAGCCTATACAACTTCACTTCTTGAAGAGGCTCCATGCCCACGAAGTATCTGGATTCACAATGATATGGCAAGGGAAGTCCACTTGAAAGGCAATATGAACCCTTATCTTCTGAAAGAGGCATATCATACCTATGACCACATTGTACCGGTGAGTGAAGATCTTATCCAGCCTGTTGTCAGTGAATTCGGTGCTGACCGTTCCAGAATCACGGTCATACACAACTGTCACGATTATCAGAGTGTGCTGGAGCGAAGCCTTGCTCCCGTTACATTCAATGAAGATACACTATCCAATGTTTCTCTGGAAACACTACAGTCTGTACTTGATTCTGACGCTCCAAAATTTATCAGCATCGGTCGTTTTTCACCTGAGAAGGGACACAAACGACTTCTGGATGCTTTTGAACAATACTGGAAGGAGCACCCTGACACCTGGCTGATCATCATCGGCGGTGTTGGTAATCTCTACGATGAAACACTGGCTCATACCAGGGCTCTGCGCGCATCCGATCATATTATCCTGATCCGTGCAGTCACCAATCCTATGCCCATTCTGAAACGCTGTGATCTGTTTCTTCTTTCTTCCTATTATGAAGGACAGGGAATCGTTCTTATGGAAGCGGCAACACTCGGTGTCCCTGTAATGGCCTGCGACGTAAGTGGGTGTCACAGTTTTCTGAAAAAATACGGCGGGCTTTTGCTCGAAGATTCAGAGGCCGGACTCCTGCACGGCATGCAGTTATTCGCTGAAGGCAAAGTACTGCCACTAAATATCGATGCCGAACGCATCAACACACTTCAGCCGCTCAGGTAGAAGCACTGATTGCCGGTGATATACACATTTCACCGCAAAATTGAAAGGATTTTCTATGACAACAAGCAAACCTCTGATCTCAGTCATCATGCCCGTCTATAATGGCGGCAGCACCATACGTCAGGCAGTTGAATCTGTTTTCTGCCAGAATATTCCTCTGGAACTGTTGGTCATTGACGACGGTTCCACGGACCAGACTTCAGAAGTACTGTCCGTTTATCAGGATCGTCCGGATTTTCACTATCTGAAAAATCCACATAATATTGGAGCTGCAGCCTCCCGTAACCGGGGTGTTCAGGAAGCTCATGGACAGTATGTCGCATTCCTTGATGCAGATGACTGGTGGGAAAATGGCAAACTGCTGCTTCAGCTGGATACTCTTCATGAAACAGGTCGCGTGCTCTGTTCTACCGGAAGAGAACTCATGAACTACGATGGAACTCCTGCCGGCAAATATATCCCGGTGAAGGAAACAGTCTCTTACAGGGATCTTCTGAAACATAACAGTATCAACTGTTCTTCTGTTCTCCTGTTGAGAGATGTCGCTGCTGAATTCCCGATGGAACACGATGACAGCCACGAAGACTACCTTACATGGCTTAAGATTTTGCGCAAATACGGTCCCGCTGCCGGTATTGACCGCCCGCTTCTTAAATATCGTATGAGCAAAACCAGCAAATCCGGAGACAAAAAGAAATCTGCCATTATGACTTATAAAGTATATCGTTATATGGGCTACAGCCACATGCGCTGTATTCTGTATTTTATTTCCTATGCCATACATGGATTCTGGAAATACCGCTGATACTGTATCATTTTAACTGGAAAGGACATAGCAACCATGGGAAAAGCCAAAAATCTGCTGTTCACAGCATGCCTGGAGCATTTTGGACAGATTCGTCCAGATTCTCATATCTGGCTGTTTTCTTCTACAGATAACAGTCATTACAATTATAATTCCCGTTATCTTTTTGAATACGTAAAAGAAAATCATCCGGAGATCACCCCTCTTTTCGTGATCAATGATCCGGAGCTTCGAAATAGTCTTTCCTCTAAATATGGAAAACAGTATTTTATCGAAACAGAAAGTATACAGGGTATTCGTCAGGCACTTTCAGCCGGTGTATGGTTTACATCTGCCGGGCTTCCTGCCTATGGGACCGGTCTTCACAAAAAGAGACTGATCATTAATCTCTGGCATGGTGTTCCACTGAAAAAAATTGCTCTTCTGGATCCTAATCTCAAAAAAGCAGCACGTATTTATTTCAAAAAGATTTTCTCTGAAAACTATACCTGTATCCTGACAACCTCTCATGAACTGATTCTCCTTATGGCCAGAAGTTTTGCTGTTTCTGAAGACAAAATCAAGGTCTGGGGACAGCCTCGAAACGATGGACTGTTCCAAAAAAATGACTGCCGTGAAATTTTAGGCCAGCTGTTTCCGGATCTTCCTGAATATACAAAAACTGTGCTTTACGCTCCAACATTCCGGGATTATGGACAGGTTCAGCTGTTTCCGTTTAAAGATTTTGATCAGAAACAGCTGGAGGCATTTCTTGAGGAAAAGAACATGTTGCTTTTTATACGGACTCATGTTGCCGAACAGGGTTCTGCTGCTCCATATCTTGGAAAAAGAATTCGTTTTCTTGGAAATGAACAGGCTGAAGATGTCACCGGTATTCTGAATATCTTTGACTGCCTGATCACCGATTATTCCAGTATTTACATTGATTATCTTCTCACTGACAAACCAATGATATTTCTTCCGTACGACCGTCAGCAGTACCTTGACGGACGCGGCATGAATTTTGATTATGATGACGTAACCCCTGGTCCGAAGCCCGAGACATTCAATGACTTTCTGGATGCCCTCTCTCCAAAAGAGGATTTCTGGAAATCTGAACGGACACGGGTAAACCGTCTTTTTAATGAAATTCAGCATCCCTGTGCTGCTGATATCTGTAACAAGGTTCTGAAAATGATTCGGTAACTTTAATCTTTACTGCACCAATACTAAGGAGAATCATATGAAATTACTGATCGTAGATGATGAAGAGCTTACCCGCACTGGTGTGATCACTTCGCTGGACTGGGCTTCTCTTGGCATAGATGAAGTCCTGCAGGCAGATGATGGTGTGCACGGTCTTGAAACAGCACGGCTCTACAAGCCGGAAATCATTCTGTGTGATGTGCGTATGCCCCGCATGGATGGTATTTCCATGCTGGAACGTCTGGAAAAGTTTCTTCCTGATACTGTTCCGATCTTCATGAGCGGATACTCAGATAAAGAATATCTGAAGGCGGCTATCAAATTAAAAGCAGTCAACTATATTGAAAAGCCTTTTTCTATTTCAGAAATCGAAACTGCCATCCGCGAAGCCCGTGAACTTTACACCCAAAAAGTCCATTCCCGCAGAGGCGAGACACTGCATTCAATGGAAACTGCTTCCCGTCTGGCACTGCAGCTGACTCTTCCCTACGGAGCAACAGCCAGATCATAGAGCAGCTCTCATCTGAACTTGGGCTTACTATGAATGCATCCACTTACTTTACTTCTTTTATCGTAAAAACGGATCTGTTTCTGGATGCATCCATTCCATCCATGACTGATTTTTATCAGGAATTCCAGGATTTTCTGGAACCATTTCATATGAAATGCATTTATCTCGAAAAGAAAATGCAGTATCTTGTTTATTTTCTGTTTTCACAGAATGAGCCAACCAGCAGACAGCTGCAGTCAGTGAATACTTACCTTTGCAGTCATTTTGCAGAGATCGGACATTATTCTATGGCATGTGGTGATACAGTATACGGCCTTTCAAAAGCCTATCAGACCTATACTTCTGCTGTTATTCTGTTACAGAGCAGTTATTTTTTTCCAGAAAATACGCTGCTGACTTCTGCCCAGCCAGACGAAAGTCCGGATGTACAGAGTAATATTTTTTCAGACTCGCCGGCGGCGGCTTTTGCAGATGCATTATCCAGGCTGGATCAGACATCCGCTGAAAATATTCTTCAGAAACTGTATACTACTTTTATAAAATCATCGTTTTCTGCAGAATCGGTCAAAGATCTTTATTATAAACTTTTTTTATGTCAT
>ENA-OQDM01000657-OQDM01000657.1-human-gut-metagenome-genome-assembly--contig:-NODE-657-length-18700-cov-5.974748_pt1 | contig 18700 bp, 17 predicted proteins | sample MGYA00242772_ERZ504605 | MGnify/ENA primary metagenome ERZ504605 (study PRJEB26092, sample SAMD00036348) | human gut metagenome | host: Homo sapiens | study: EMG produced TPA metagenomics assembly of... | reverse complement strand
ACGGCGCGCGGGGAGCGGGCGCGGGAACCGCGCTGCCGGTCGGCCGCAAACGCGGTCGGCACACCCGATAACCAGACTTCCCGCCGTCGCACGGCGGCGGGGCAACCAATGTAACCAACTCGAACCGGCCCCGACCGGGACCGATGCAGTACAGAGAAAGGAACAGTGATGAAGTCACTAGTCAGGAAAGTAGCGGCGGGCGTCCTCGCAGCCGCCACGATGCTCGGCGTCGCCGGCCTCGGCGCCACCACCGCCTCCGCGGAAGATGCTACCGGCAAGCTGACCGTCACCAGCTCGGATGCCGCGTTCAACGGCAAGACGGTGAAAGCCTACCAGATGTTCTCCGCTTCCCCGGATGCCGAAGGCCAGAACGCCACCTACACGCTGGCCTCCCCCTGGGACAATTTCTTCAAGACTAATGCGAATGAGTTCGGTATCACGGATGTGACCGATGCCAACGTCTCCGAAAAGGCCTACGACTACGTATACGGTCTGAAGCAGACGCACCAGGACACGAAACTGGCCGAGCTCGCCACCAAGGCTTCCAACTGGGCCAAGAATACTGGCAACAATGTCTCTGCGGTGAGTTCTACAGCGGTGGCGGAGGCCTCCGGTAACGCCTACGTCGCTACTTTTGAGAACCTCCCGCTTGGCTACTACGTGGTGAGCCCGCAAGCCGGTTCCACTTCCAACACGCGCCACACGGATGCGATGCTTGTCAACGTCACCGCCACGACCAAGAACATCAATCTGAAGTCCGAATACCCGACCGTCGACAAGACCATCGATACCGACAAGAAGGGCGACAGCGCCCAGATCGGCAGCAAGGTGAACTTCCAGCTCAAGTCCAAGGTTCCGGACACCTCCGAATACACGAATTACGTCTTCAAGATCGTCGATACCCTTTCCGCGGGGCTTGACTTCAACAACGACGTCACCGTCAAGGTCGGTGATGCTACGCTGGACACTACTGATTACAGCGTGACCACGAGTGGGAAGACGACCGTCACCATCGACCTGTCCAACTACGTGAAGGCCGACAATGCGTCCAAGGCCGGCCAGAAGATTCTCGTCACCTACTCCGCGACTCTGAACAAGGACGCGTTCGTCGGCACCCCGGACCAGAACAACCCCGGCAACCTCAACTCCGCCAAGGTCCAGTACAGCAACGGCCCCAGCGAGGATAGCATCGGCGAATCCACCCCGTCCGAAACCCACAGCTACACCTTCAACTTCAACCTGAAGAAGATTTACAAGGAAGGCACCACCGAACACACCCTCGCCGGCGCGAAGTTCCAGCTGCTCGACTCCAACAAGACCTCCGTCATCTCTCTCGTCAAGAAGAGCGACAACGTGTATCGTCCGGCCGTGACCGGCGATAGGGACGCCGACAAGGTCACTGAAGTGGAAACCCCGGCCAACGGCATCATCGAGTTCACCGGTCTCAAAGCCGGCACCTACTACCTGAAGGAGACCTTCGCCCCGAAGGGCTACAACAAGCTCTCCGATCCGGTCGAGGTCACCATCAAGGCCACAGTCAACAAGACCACCGGTGCGCTGGAATCCTGGACGGTCAACGGTTCCGCTCCGACCACCGGTGTGACTGTCCCGGTCGTCAAGATCGAGAACAAGAAGGGTGCGCTCCTGCCGGATACCGGTGGCATGGGCACTGTGCTGTTCACCGTGTTCGGCGTGCTCATCGTGGCCCTGGGCGCCGGCTGGTACGTGAAGTCCAACCGCAAGTCCCGCCACGCGGCCTGAGCCCGCGTCACATCGGTCCTCTCCGGTGCCTCTTCGACAAGGAGAGCCGAGAGGACCGGGCACGAGGCGATAGGGGAGAGGCCCGCCGTGGCCGGGCGCACAAGCGCCACTGGCCCGTCGCCCTCCCCGAACCATCGCCTCGCGATCCGCCTTCCCCAGCGGGAAGGCCCATGAAGGAGCCCTATGGTTAAGAAGCTGCGCGGCCTCGCGCCGTTGCTGGTCATCGTGATCGGACTGCTCGTCCTGTTCTACCCGACGATCAGCAACTTTCTCGTCATGAAGAACGCCTCGCGCGTCGTCAGCAACTACGACGCGGCCGTCGAGGCACTCTCCGACGAGGAATACCGCAGCATGATCGACGCCGCGCACGCCTACAACACCAGACTCGCCGAGGAAAGCTCCGGCACCACCAGCGCCCTCACCGGAGCGGTGAACACCGAAGCCACCGACGCCGAGTACATGAAGCTCCTCAACCTCGCCGGCGACGGCATGATGGGATACATCACTGTGCCTAAGCTCGAGGAGACCTTGCCGATTTATCACGGCACTTCCGAGAAAGTGTTGCAATCCGGCATCGGACATCTCGAACAGACCTCACTGCCAGTTGGTGGCGCGTCCACTCATGCGGCGCTGTCTGGCCACCGGGGCTTGCCCACGGCAAAACTGTTCACGGACTTGAACCTTATGAAAAAAGGCGACAAGTTCTACATCACAATACTTAAAGACACGTATGCGTATCAGGTCGATAAGATCACTACCGTTCTGCCGACCGATACCAAACAACTGGCAATTGAGCCCGGCAAGGATTGGTCACGCTCATCACTTGTACGCCGTATGCGGTCAATACGCATCGGCTGCTGGTGCGTGGCCATCGCATCCCATACGCGCCGCAGCAGCAGGATGACGCCAAATCCACGTTCCACGTGGACATTCCGCTGCAGTACTGGTTGCCGTCTCTTGCACTGATTGCCTTGCTCATCGCATGGCATTTATGGCAGCGTCATGAGCGGCGACGCCGGCAGAGTGGGAGCGCCAAGGTCGCATCTGGTGATTCTGACTCTGCGGATATCGAGTCGGACGGTGACTTGCCTCCTCAGCCAGACAGTACAAATAACCAATCACATTCATCACGGCGAAAAGGACCGGGCAGACATGTTAGACCTGCATAGCGGAAGCGAATATGGTGCGGCGCGCATTGCTGCCATGATTGCCGCCGCCGTTACTATCGTCCTCACTGTTCTTGCAGCCTTCGGCTCTATGGTGCCGTATGCGCAAGCTGATTCTTTCGGCGCTCTCACCATCAATGCCGTATGGGGCCGAGACACGGCTTCGCCCAAATCGCTTGCCGGCGACACCTATTCCATCGTGCGCGTCGCCACCGTCACAATGAACAATGATGGTAGCGTCTCCTCATATAAAACCGTCGGCGATTTTTCCGGCCTCACTGCCGATTGGGAACGCCTGACATCAAGTGAATATCACGATGCTGCCAAGAAGATCGCTACGCACGCGGCGAAAAACAAGCTGTACCAGCATTCCGGCACCACTAACGTAGCTGGTCAGCTCACTTTCCAGAATCTGCCGCTCGGCCTATATCTGGTCTCCCGCACGAGCTCGGCGAAAGCCAACAAAGCATACTACTGTGATCCGTTCCTCATCTCGATTCCTGGCAGTGGAGACACATCCGCTGATCTCAACATCACAGTAGAGCCGAAATTTAGCACTGGAACTCCTGTTGTCCCGCCCGAAAATAACCCGAGCGAGGAGCCGGGCAATCCTGGCCTTATCGGTCGTACGGGTGCCGCCGTAGGCAGCATTGTTGCGGCAGCGGGGCTCATGTTACTTGTTGCGTTCATTTTGTTCAGATTGCGCATGAGGCGCCGCATACGGGACGTCAATTCGGCCGGCAAATCCCATACAGATGATTGCACGATGAAGTGAAAAAGTAAGCATGAGCGACGAACGATTCTCTCCGGAACAAGCACAATATCTGGCTTCGCTGCCTGCGGTCATAAGTATTACTGGTTCACGTATCCGATATGCAGAGTGGTTCAAGCGTGAATGCGTTTCGAGTGCTGAAAATGGTGAATCTCCCACTGTGCTGTTCCGCGAAGCGGGGCTCGGTCCTGAGTTGATAGGCGAAAAGCGTATTGAACGGTGCATGCATCGTTGGAGGAAGACAATACGAATAGAAGATCCAGGCACGGTAGACAGAGTGAATCTCCCCGATTCTGAGGTTACTTCCAGTCGCACGAATGAAGGTAACCCTGGAACCGGTGGAAATGATATGCGTGATTTGATTATCCGTCGACAGGCGCTTTATATCAGACGTTTGGAATTAAAAGTCGATGACCTAAAGATGCAGCTCTCGCAGCAATCCCTATCAAATGATGTGCAATGAGTTGTGCTGGATAAGCTGAGAGCGTCATCACTATTGTCTCTGATTCAGTATGAGATTTGTTTGAAACATTGGTGATTCGTGATTTGCGCGTGTATCTCGAATCGATGGGTGGCACGAATCGAATCGCATATTATCGGGATGAAAAAGGTCTTGAAGTTGATGTGATTCTTGAATTGGTGGATGGTCGCTGGGCTGCGGTGGAGATTAAGCTGAGCGACTTGAAAGTCATGGAGAAAAATGTGGACAAACTACATGCTTTCAAAGAAAAAGTGTGCGGAAATCCTCTATCTCAAGTTCGTGAGCCTGAATTCATGGCATTTATTGTCGGGCGTGGTGATATTGCATACCGGCGTGATGACGGCATTCTGGTGCTGCCGATCGCCACGCTCGGGGCGTAACAAATGAACGTTGCGGCAGGTGGGACAATTGGGGGAATGAATTGAACGAAGGAGACGGTGTGCAAGGAGTGCGGCAGATGCGGGAATCGCAGGAATCGCAAAAAACACGAGAATCGCAGGAGTCGCAGAATCCTCAAGGAACGCAGCCAAAGATTGGCAGAATTCCGGCGCTGATTGCGGCGGTGGCGATTGTGGGAGTGGCCATTGGCGCGGCCGCTGGCCTGCTGACGCTTATGCTGTACGGCGTCGAGCATCTTGCGCTCGGCTATGTTGAGAATTCGCAGGAATCCGGCCCGTTCAACGTTCCTGTGATTCGTCGACTGATTTCCGTGACCGTTGGCGCGGCCGTCGCCGCCGTGATTTGGTGGCTGTTGCGTACGCGCAGTACGAAGGTGCCGTCCGTTAAAAAGGCGGTAAATGGCGATATTATGCCGATTTGGCAGACCGTCGTGCATGTGCTGCTGCAGATTTTCATTGTCGGCACGGGCATGTCGATCGGTCGAGAAGTGGCGCCGCGCGAGTTGGGCGCGATGTTCGGTCAGCGGTTCGCGCGTTGGGCGCGTCTCGATGCGAAAGACACCCGTATGTTGGTGGCCATTACGGCCGCCGCCGGCCTTGCGGGCGTGTATAACGCGCCACTTGCGGGCACGTTTTTCGCGGTCGAGATTCTGCTCGCCGACATAACCCTCGAAACGGTGACGCTCGCTTTCGCCTGTTCCGCGCTGGCTTCGTGGGTGGCGTCGCTGGTCAAGGGCACGCACGCGTTCTACCTGATTGGCAAAGCGGACGGCCTGTTCACACCCGATTACATGGCGTTCGCACTGGTTGCCGGCATGATTCTCGGCGCTGCCGGCGCACTGTTCCGTCGCGGCTCGCAGTGGGCTGAGAAGTCCAAACCGTCGGGCGCGGGCATTCTGTGGATGTTGCCGCTCGCCGGCCTGCTGACTGGCGTGGTGGCGATTTGGGTGCCGCAGGTTATGGGCAATGGCCGTGCCACCGCGCAGTTGAGTTTCTCGTCCAAGGCCGATTTGGCGGTGGTGCCGATTTTGCTGGTTTCGTTCCTGGCGAAGGCGATTGTCACATTGCTGACGATCCGTTCCGGCGCTTCCGGCGGTGTGCTGCAGCCGGGTATTGCGCTCGGCGCTTCGGGGGGTGCTGTGCTGGGTGTTCTGTGGATGCAGGTGTTTCACACGAATTCGATTGGCATGTATGCTCTGCTGGGTGCGTGCGCATTGCTCGCAGCTTCCCAACAGGCTCCGCTTATGGCGATTTGCTTGGTGATGGAACTTGCGGATGCTCCGATCAATCTGTTTGTGCCCATTGGATTCGCGGTTGCGGTCAGTGCGTTCGTCGCAAGCCGTTTAGGTGGACCGCTTGCCGCTGTACATCTATCGAAAAGTGCGAAAAAAGAGGCTAATTGAGAAGAATGCGCATGTAGGGGTGCATTAGACAGCCAACTGGGGGTTGGCATACGGGTGACCGCTGCTGAGCGCCCGATGATGAAGGTGAGGCGGGTGGCGACGCCGCGCCGCAAAACCCTGAGAACTAGTGGAGCCGTCTCTCAATCGTCCAAGCCGTTCAAGTCTCGCCCAAATCACAGCGCCTGAGTCGTGCATGGCCTCGCAGGTTCCGCATGAATCAGGCGCGGTTTTCACATGGCCATAAGGCCGGTTTTCCGCGGAATAAGCGCGGTCAGCACAAACCAGTGGTCTTCGGTGCGAATCGTCACTTCGCCGCCATACTGCTGCGCGATATGACGAATCGACTTCACGCCGAAACCATGCCGATGCTGATCGTCGCGCTTGGTGGTGCGCAGATTGCCTTCCGCATCCTTCTTCAATCGGGAATCGTAATAATTCTCAACCCGGATAACAATAAAGCGATTCTGCTCGTATAACGCAAGTTTGATCAGACGCTGCTCACGTTTCGGCAATTTCGACGTCGCTTCGATCGCATTGTCAAGCGCGTTGCCGAACAATGATGCGATATCCATCGACGACATGCCGCTTAGCAGCGAGCCGTCCGCGACCGCCGTGAACGTAATGCCTCGATCGGCGCACGTGCGCTCTTTCGTGGTCAAAATAACGTCAAGCACGGGATTGCCGGTATGCTGCTGCGTGCTATAGCGCTGCACCGATTGCTCCAGCTGCTCGAAGCCGGCCGCGGCATGCTTCGGATCGACTTCGGCACGCAACGCCGCAAGCTGATGCTTCAGATCGTGCGCAAGACGGCCTAGCGATTCGATATTTTCCTTCGATTGCAGGTATTCCTGATGCTGGCTTTCCAGCTGCGCGTTGATCGACGCGAGTTCCGTATTCGCCTCAATACGGCGCGCCTGCTCCTGCTGCGCATATAGGATCGCGAAACCGCAGAAATCGACCAGCGTGCGAATGTAGAAGATTTCCTGGCCGACCGAACCGGAAAACGGCGTATTCGTCGACACGAAACTCAAATTGCTCATGGCGAACGTGACGATCATAATGGCCATCGTCGCAATCGCGGCGGAAGCGGTCGGCAAGGTAGGTGTGGCCTGGCTGAAATTGCCGCGTTCAACCATCCAGCTAGACCGAAGCACAGCGCATACGTAACGACAAGCAGCGCGATCGCGCGCCAATCGTAATCGGCGAATCCGTCGCGCACGCCAATGAACGTAACGATCTGCCAATGCAGCGACGCCACCAATTCGGCCAACACGAACGCGCGCGCCGTAATATACAGGCCCTCGCGTTTGCCGGTGCCTGCGCCGAGCAGAATCGTCGCATACATGCAGGCGAAGGCGAGCAGCATACCGATGATCCAGAACCAGATCGGCATACTGCCGTCGAAATACTGCACCGCGACCAGCGATGCCAATCCGGCCGCACTGACGATGATCGACCGTCGGAGCGGCACGCGACGATACGACACCGCGATATACACCATGCACGCGGCCCATTCGCAGATCGCCGTATAAGAACGGGGGATGTCGGGCAGAGCGTTGGTGATTGGCGTCATCGGCGGCACCGAAAGCACGGTCACCAAAACGGAAGGTATGGAAGGGGAGCCTCCTGTCAGTCCTCCTGCCAATCCGGCCAGCGCATTCGGCAATATCACGCTGGTCACCTGCCACCTCCTATATAGTCGGTCAACGCGGCGAGGAACGCCTTCTTGCGTGGTCGGCTTACGCGCAACTGTTCGCCGTTCGACATCACGCAATCCTGGTCGGCGACGCCCGTCACATGCTTGAGATTCACCAGATAGCAGGAATTCGAGCGGAAGAAATGGTGGTCGGCGAGTTTCGCTTCCATGTCTTTGAGCGTGCCATTGATCGACAGTTTGCCTTCCAACGTGTGGATGACGATGGTATGCCGGATCGATTCGAGATACAGAATATCGGCAAGATTCAGCCGCATCTGCCCGTTGCTGGTTTCGATAAGCATGGAATCGTCGCCATTGCGCCTCACCATGTCGATCGACTTCTTGAGTTCCTGTGAAAACGCGAACCACGGCAGGGGCTTGAGCAGATACGACAATGCGCGCACCTCGTACCCGCTGATCGCATACTGCGGTGCGGCGGTGATGAACACGATCACGACCTTGTCGTCGCGCTCGCGAATGCGTCTCGCGGCGGCCATGCCGTCCATTTCGCTCATTTCGATGTCGAGCAGTAAAATATCGTAAACAGGGGTATATTTCTCTACGATTCTCGCGCCGTCGTCGAATACGGAAACGGTGAATTGTTCGTCATTTTCCTGCTGATATCGGTTGAGATAGTCAAGTACCAGCTGGCAGCTTGCGGGATCATCCTCGACCACGCCGATTCTAATATTGCGCACTGCAACCTCCCTGTTCTGTCTTTCGCTCCGCACCATTGTCTTGCATGATGGCGATAAAGGCGTGTATTTACTACGCCGTTAACCCCCTTTTGCCAGCGTAGGTAAACAGCGCGACTCGCGACACGCATTGACAGTTTTAGCGTTGTATGTATCATGGAACGTGGCTCAACGAAGAGAACCTTCGCCAAACCAAAGAAATAAATTAACGCTTTGAATTGTGGCTTTGTCGAAGTCGTAAGCCGCAAGGCGAGGCACCGAAAAGAAATCCCTTTACAACGGATCGTGAGGCACGTACCTGCCTCTGAAAGGATGACAAATCATGGCAGAAGTCGTATTCGACCATGTTACTCGTATCTACCCGGGCAACGATAAGCCGTCGGTGGATGATTTGAATATGGACATCAAGGACGGCGAGTTCCTGGTGCTGGTTGGCCCGTCTGGCTGCGGCAAGTCCACTACTCTGCGTATGCTCGCTGGCCTTGAAGAGGTCAACAAGGGCCGCATCCTCATCGGTGGCAAGGACGTCACCACGATGCAGCCGAAGGACCGCGACATCGCAATGGTGTTCCAGAACTACGCTCTGTACCCGCACATGACCGTGGCCGACAACATGGGCTTCGCTCTGAAGATCGCCGGCACCCCGAAGGAAGAGATCCGCAAGCGCGTCGAGAAGGCCGCTGAGATCCTCGACCTGACCGAGTACCTCGATCGTAAGCCGAAGGCTCTGTCCGGTGGCCAGCGTCAGCGCGTGGCCATGGGCCGTGCAATCGTCCGTGAGCCGAAGGTCTTCCTCATGGATGAGCCTCTGTCCAACCTTGATGCCAAGCTCCGCGTGCAGACCCGTACCCAGATCGCTGCTCTGCAGCGCCAGCTGGGTGTCACCACCCTGTACGTGACCCACGATCAGACCGAAGCTCTGACCATGGGTGACCGCATCGCCGTCATCAAGCTCGGTGTCCTGCAGCAGGTCGGCGCTCCGACCGAGCTGTACGATCGCCCGGCCAACGTCTTCGTCGCTGGCTTCATCGGCTCCCCGTCGATGAACATCAACACCCACCCGGTGGTCAACGGCAAGGCAAAGATCGGCGAAGACACCGTGGATCTGCCGGCCGAGGCCGTCAACAAGCTCACCGCTGAAGACAACAACCAGATCGTCGTCGGCTTCCGTCCGGAAGACGCTTCCCTGGCCGCCCCGGATGACGCCAACGCCTTCTCCCTCAAGGTCATGAACGTTGAGGATCTGGGCTCCGATGGCTACATCTACGGCAACATCATCACCGATGGCTCCGCTGCCGAGGCATCCACCATGATGTCCGATCAGAACAAGCTCACCACGATCCGCGTGAACCCGCGTGCTCTCCCGAGGTCGGCGATACCGTCAAGATCAAGATCGACCCGTCCAAGATGCACCTGTTCGCTCCGTCGACCGAGCTGCGTCTGAACTGAGCTGATATCGAGTAACCAACCGTTGGCTGTTTCTTCAGGGGAATATCCTTTACGGAAATCGGCTGGCGGGTGGCTGAATAAAAACTTGGCGGAAGCGCGAACTTCCGTCAACCATTAAACGAGACGTGCTCTTCCTCTCTTATCGTCTCGTTGGAGAAGCCCCGCGTCGGTGCGGGGCTTCTTTTGTTTTCCGCAAGCACGATATCGGCTTGTAATGTCTGTTTGTAGCATCGATCGCAATATTCGATCGTAATATGAGATGGATAGTGAGATTCCAGTATTGAGATCATCGCATATCGGCAGGTGAAACGGATTCGTCCATACTTGCTTCTTCGGGTAGGTCAACAGGTAAATTGTTGATTCATGGAATCTCTTGAATTGCCACAGATGGATCCCCGTGTGCTGAAAGCAACTTCCGTGAAGGCCGAAGATCCGGCTGCCTCATCTCCGGAGCCGCATGCGCTGAAAATCACCGCCGCAAGCTCGAATCCAAAGATGTTCACCCTGCCGTGGGAAAAGCCGCTGGCTACTTGGCCGGAAGATCTGCTGGCCAATCTTCCGCGTGGTATTTCCAGGCATGTGGTGCGTTTCGTGCACGTAGGTGACGAAGTGTACGCCATGAAGGAAATCACGCGCAATGTGGCGGAACGAGAATACGAGCTGCTGCGTCGCCTGCAGAAGCTGGAACTGCCGACCGTGCAGCCGATCGCCGTGGTCACAGGCCGTCATAGCCGTGAAGGCGAGCCGCTGGAAGCGATCCTTGTCACCAAGCATTTGAAGTTCTCACTGCCGTATCGTGCGCTGTTCGCGCGTAATCTGCGCCCTGATACCGCGGAACGACTGATCGACGCGTTGGCCGTGCTGATGGTGCGTTTGCATTTGGCTGGCTTCTATTGGGGCGATGTGTCACTGTCGAACGTGTTGTTCTTGCGCGACGCCTACGCGTTCTCCGCATTTTTGGTTGATGCGGAAACCGGTGATCTGCAGATTAATCTGACGGAAGGCCAGCGCGAGTACGACGTTGATTTGGCCCGTACGAACATTATTGGCGAATTGATGGATCTTTCGTCCGGTTCGCTGCTGCCGAGCGGTGTTGACGAAATTGCGATCGGCAACCGTTTGGTGGATCGTTACCATTCGCTGTGGAGCGCGCTGACTGATACCGACAAGTTCGGTCCGGATGAGATGTGGAAGATCGAGAAGCGCGTCAACAAGCTCAATGAGCTTGGTTTTGATGTGGATGAGCTGGAAATGAAGACCGCCGAAGATGGCAAGCGTGTGCTGGTGCGTCCGCGTGTGGTCGATGCCGGCTATGCGAATCGTAAGCTGCTGCGATTGACTGGTCTTGATGTGCAGGAGAATCAGGCTCGTCGACTGTTGAACGATTTGGATGCCTACCGCGCTTCCACATGGCGTGAGGGTGAGGATCTTGAGATTGTCGCCACTGATTGGATGCGCGAAGTGTTCGAACCGACCGTGCGCATGATTCCGCGTGAATACCGTTCGCAGATCGAACCGGCTCAGTTCTTCCATGAAGTGCTTGACCACCGTTGGTTCCTGGCCGAGAAGGCGGGTCATGATGTGCCGATGGCCGAGGCGGTGCAAAGCTATGTGGAGAAGGTGCTTCCGCAGTACAAGCTCACCACGAAGGATGTGGACGCGTTGAACGCCGAAGCCGATTCCGGTGTGATCGACGACGAATACACCTACGACGATCCCGACGACGGCTACAACCCCGACGACGATCCCGACGCAGCTGTATGGGCGCATTGATAGAAAAAGCTCCAGTGGAGCTTTTTCTATCAATGCGCCCTGAGACGAGGCGATAGCCGAGTCGAAGGCAGTATTGAGTCTGCGGCGTAGCCGCAGTCAAAAATTGCAGGGCCGAGCCGTTAAGCGGAGGACCACTAATAATCCTCCGCTTTTTGTTATCCCTTCACACTCCTCACTTTCAAAACTCAAAAAAATTTGACTTTTGAAAGTGAGAGAACGTGTTGCGAGAGATCGTTGGCGGGGGAGTGGGTCTGCGGTAAGCGCAAAATCAATCCAAGTACAGATTTGCGCAACAAAATGAGCGGATAATCCGTATGGACTATCCGCTCATATGTATTTCGGACTTGCTGCCTTGTTGTGCTTACTTCCTGTCGCTTCGTGTTGATTACTTCGCGTCAGCGGCGGCACCGGCCTCGCGGCGGGCGCGTGCGACGGAATACAGCGTGATGCCCGCTGCGACGGAAGCGTTCAGCGATTCGACCATGTTCGACATTGGGATGCCGGCGATGGAATCGCATGTCTCGCGTACGAGACGGCTCAGGCCGTTGCCTTCGGAACCGAGCACCACAACCAGCGAATCGGTTTCGAAACCGGTTTCGCCAACGAGGGCGTCGCCGCCACCGTCGAGACCGACGCTGTAGTATCCGCGTTCCTTCAGGCTTTCAATGGCTTTGGTGAGGTTCACCACGCGGGCGACCGGCATGTGCGCGGCTGCGCCTGCGGACACCTTCCATGCGGCTGCGGTGACCGAAGCGGAACGACGTTCCGGCAGGATCACGCCGTTGGCGCCGAATGCGGCTGCGGAACGGATGACCGCGCCCAGATTCTGCGGATCGGTGACGCCGTCAAGCGCGATGAACAGCGGACGTGCCGCAATGCGTGCGCTTGCGGAGTTGGCCGCTTCCATGGCACGAGACTTCTTGTCCGCGCGTTCCACCAGCTCGGCGAGCGAGGAATACTGGAACGGCTGCGCCTTCATCACCACGCCTGATGGTTGGAGGAGCGTGCGATACGGTCCATTTCCAGTCGGTCGGCTTCCATGAGGTTCAGTCCGTGAATGCCGGCGAGACGAATGATTTCGCGCGTGCGATCGTCGTGCTCGATGCGTGCGGCCACATACAGCGTGCTCGCGGGCACGCCGCAGCGCAACGCTTCGAGAACGGCGTTGCGACCGATGACGAGATCGTCGGATTCTGAGCTGAACTTTGCCGCGCGACGGCGTGCCGCCAGTCGCGGATCAGCCATCTTACGACGATTGGTAGCCTGCTTTTCCTTGTAAGCCTTGTGATATACGCGATCTTCGGCCTTGGGGGTCGGTCCCTTGCCCCTCAGCGCGTTACGATGCTTTCCACCCGACCCCTTGGTCGGTCCTTTTTTCATTGCCATAGTTGTCCATTCTCCCAGCACCCCGGGAAAAGGCTACTGGCGTCGCGTCCGCTCGATATTGCTCGATATGATAGCAAGAATGGAGAAGAACAAAGAGATTTTCGGATTGCCCCTCATGTTCTGGGGCTTGTGGGTCACGCTGCTTATCCTGTGGATGGGCCGCTTCGTCACGTCATTCCTTTCCATGTATCTGGTGTCTGACATGCATGTCAGCGCGGGCGTGGCCGGCACCATCGTCTCCATGTACGGTTTCGGCGGCATCTTCGGCTGCCTGTATGGCGGCGCGCTGTCCGACCGCTTCGGCCGCCCGGCGATGATCGTCATCGGCAATCTCGCTCCGCCGCGATGCTGGTCCTGCTGGCGTTCATCGGCAATCCGTGGATCATGGCGATCGCGCTGCTGGCCTACGGCGCCATCTCATCCATGCCGACGCCCGCGGTCGCGGCGTACGTGTCCGACGTGGTGCCGTTCCGCAAACAGAAGCGCGCGTATTCGCTGCAGACGTGGGCCGCGAATTTCGGCTTCGCGATCGGCCCGATCATCGCCAACCAGTTGGTGAAGATCTCCTATGCGCTGATGTTTTACGCGGAAGCCGCGGTGCTGGTGTTCGCCACGATCTTGATGATCGTGTTCTTCAAGGAAGTCGGGCTGGGCAAGCGCCCGCGGGGCGAGGTCGCGCCGGCGCGGGCGTCGCAATCCGCGGAATCAGCTGCGGGAAATGCCGTGGAACATGCTGTGAAACAAACCGGCGAATCGCAGCGGCCGCAGCGGTTCTCCGTATGGCGCAGCTATCGTCGCGCATGCGCCGACGGCGCGCTGATGTCGATGGTGGTGCTGATGTTCCTGTACACGCTGGCGTATTACCAGATCGTCAGCGGCCTGCCGATTTCCATGACGCAGATCGGCCTTGGCACGGATGAATATTCCAGTCTGCTGACCATCAACGGCGGTCTGCTGTGTCTGCTGCAGATTCCCGCGATCGGTCTGTTCCAGCGGATGAGCAACACCCGAGTGCTGGTGCTCGGCATGTCCATCACGGCGGTCGGATACGCGTTCCAGATCGGCGCGAATTCGTGGGTGGCGTTCGCAATCGCGACTGTGCTGTGGACGCTTGGCGAGCTGGGCACGTTCCCGATTGCCGCCACAACGGTGGCGAACATCGCGCCAAAGGATGTGCGCGGCACCTACCAAGGGTTATACAACCTGGTGTGGTCGCTGTCGAACGCGTTCTCGCCGTTGGTCGGAGGTTGGATTCTCAACGCGTTCGGCAGCCGTGTGCTGTGGATCTGCTGCACGGTGATGTTCGTCATCGTGGCAATCGGCTTCTACGTGACGCGCGGCCCACGCGAACGCGCCGCCGCCCGCAATCTCGCTGTTGAGGAGGGGTAGCCGGCGTACGTGAAAAGCGGGAGGCCGCGATTCCGTTTGGAACCGCGGCCTCCCGCTATGTGATTTAAGGATTGGAAAGAAGAGGGGCGAGGTGCTGTGGCGCCTGCGCCTTGCCTCCCGTCTAGGAAGCGGTCTTACTTGTTGAGGACCTTCTTGAAGAGGTCGGAGGAAGCCTTGGCGAGTGCGAACTGGCCGAAGCCGGATCGATGGAAGCGAGGTTGGCGTTGATGACCTGGTTGAAAGTGTTGTTCTTCATGATGTTTCCTTTCGTTCGGCTTGGCGGCGCGTATCTGTTTTCTTGTCCATTCCTCTGGCCGCTGCCGTAAGTCTGTGTTTGTTGTCTATTTTCTTTTCTTCGTTCTTCTGTTGTGCCTTCATCTTACGTCGGGCAAGTCGACAATGTCATGCGACGATCGTCACTTCTTTTGTAAAATCATCGGCTAATCTTGAAGAAAAAGTAACGTTCGCTGAAAATTGGCGGACGCATCTTATAGTCCATATTCTTTGCGTCTCTTGTTGGCTTTGATGTAAGCGTCACTATCGGAACGAATGCCAACGACGATGATGGTCATGATTCCATTTCGCAGTAACGGTTTGTAAACAACGCGAATGCCGATATCCCTGAATTTGATTTTGCAAAGCCTGGAAAGTTTCGTTCGTTCGGCATTGCGTAACGGTTTGCCATACCCGCCTTGCGAGGTGGGCAGTGGGTTTGTGCGAACTTTCTCGATTCCCTTGAGTACTTGGATTTGCTCGGCTTTGCCGAGTTTGCGCATGTCTTTCTTGGCTTCGTCAAGCCATTCAACTTGCCAGTTCATGCGAGTTCCGGCTCAGGTGCCTCGGCGAGGTCGCTTGGGGAAATGCCGAGATCGAGCATGACCTCTTCGTTGCTGATAGTTGTGCCAGTACTGTTGTCGAGTCTTTTTTCGGCAAGAAGCAAGTCTTCGTTGTCTTCGATTCGTTCCATGAGAGCGCGATAGTTTTCGATATTCATGAGAACGTAGGACGGCTTGTTTCGTTTGATCAGAATGACTGGATTGTGGTCGGCCCGCTGCAACAATGCGGAAGTACGACCATTGCTGAGCTCGCTGATTGGAGCAAGGTCATCGAGTATGTCAAGTGCGCTTGCCATGATAAACCTTTCTAAAACCGAATTTCATACCCAATTATATACCAGTATTAATACCAAGATTCATGGTTGTGCGACTTTGAATCTTGGTATAAAAAGCGATTTCGCTATGGAAAGGGCACCGAGCTGTTGCTTGGTGCCCCTGGGAAAACAGAGATAATCAGACTTTACGGCCCGCGCCGCAAAAAATTACTTGCGCTTGGACTTGCCGAAGGTGAACGCACGTACGATCGCGACGATGCCGATCGCCACAAGCGCGCATCCGCCGAACAGGATCAGCCAGGTCGTGGAGCTGACGGGGGAGAACAGCACGATGAAGCCGGCGACGATCGACAGCAGCGCGTAGATTACGGCCCATGCGGAGCTTGGCATGCGCCACGATTCCACGAGCGCCATCACGCCTTCCAACATCCAGCCAAGGCCGACCACCATGGTGATGAGCACGGCGAGTGTGGCTCCGGAAAGCGCCGCGTTCTTCAACATGACCACACCGCCGACAGACAGCATCAGGCCGATCAGAATGTCAAGCACGCGCCATCCTCCCGGAAGCCCGAGTTCCACGATTGCGGTCACAATGCGGACCACACCGGAAACCACAAAGTATGCGCCGAGCGCGATTGCGGCGACTTTCAGTGTGGCGCCCGGCCAGATCAGCAGTGCCAGGCCGAGAATGACGGCGGCGATGCCGAGCACCGCATACGTGCCGCGGATCGCGTTCTTTGCCTTCTTCGGGAGCCATTCCTCCACGAGCTTGAATGGGCTGATCGGCTGCCAATTGTTGGTGCCGTTGTCAGCGTCGGATTGGCTGTTCTGCTGTCCGTATGGTTGGCCGTACGGCTGACCGGTGGTGTAGCTCGCGTAGAAGAAGCCGTTCTGGTTGGGATTCGGGTTGGCGTTGGGACCGTCGAAGTAGCATGGGGTCTGAGGCTCGCTTTGATACGGATTGCCCGAATTGTTGGGATTGCCGCCCTGCTGCTGGGATTGCGATTGCTGGTTTGGTGCGTATGCCCCGTATTCCGGATGGCCTTGCGGCTGCTGTCCGTTGCCGCCATTTTGATTCGGATTGTTCGCATACGGGTTGTTCATTGCGTCGCTCATGATGGCCCCTTTCCTGGAAGAGCGTGCTTCGTGACGCTCGGACGCGCGCGAATTTGCCCGCCTGCGCTCGAACGTTTCGGAAGTTCTGCCCTCATTCTAGGCAATCTGTCTAATTTAAGCCATCAACAAAATCCCCCTCATCGTCCATTTTGATGGTCTGATCGCATGTTTTTTCCGAATTGTCGCACGATCTTGCGAAATCGTGAGACAGAACTGCGAATCGTGAGGTCGAAAGTCAACTTGCGGCAAAACGAATGCCTCCCGATCCTTGAAATCAAGAATCGTGAGGCATTTCGCACGTAGGAATCGACTGAATCCTTGAAACTAGAACAGGTCGAGGGCTACGTCGAGGTTGAGCGGCTGGTCGGCGGGCAGCTGATACTGCTCGTGCACCGGGCTCATCCAGGAATCGTCGCCGCCGACACCCATCTGAGCGGCGAGCACGCGCAGGAACATGTGCTTCGGCTCCGGAAGCTCGTCCTGATGCAGCGCCTCCTCAAGCATCGTGCTCGAATACGGCAGCAGGCTCATCGCAAACGGCTTCGTAACGCCGGTTTCAGTATTCGCAGTCTGGCTCACGCGCAAGCCATGACCGGAATCGTCCGTAATCTCAGCCCAACGCACGTCCTCATGGTTGCCGGTTTCCTGCGGCAGCAGATACGGCGCGCGATCGCGGAAGGCGTTCGTATCCCAAATGCCCAGCTTCGCATGCTTGCGGTCGGCGTACGTTTCCTCCGGGCCCACACCGTAGAATCGCAGATCGAATACTCGACCGGCAGCGTCCATTCAATACCGAATGCCGGAATCGTCGGCAGATCGCCGTCCTTTTCACCCGGATACGCAACATGCAGGTCGACGTGACCGAGCACATCGGCAACGTAACGAATGGTGACCTTCGTGCGCTGCGCAATCGCAAGCTCGTACGTGTAAGTGACGGAAACTGCGGTTTCGCCAATCGGCTCAACCTTCGTATCAACGCAACGCGCATACTTTCCGGCAACCGCCCATTGCGCACGCTCGAACGCATGGCCCGCGCCGCGATCATTGTCGGTCAGCGCACGGAACGTGGTGATCAGCGGCTTGCGCAACACGAATTCGCGCTCGCCAAGCTTGTACGACACCATGCCACCCTGTGCAAGGGAGAACAGGGCTTCACGGCCCGCACTGCGTGCGCCGATATTCCAGCGGCCCAAGGTGATCGCTCCATCGGAAGTGGTGTTAACTGCATCGCCCGCAGAGACGTTCTTGCCACCTGCAACCACGCACTGGCCGAACGAAAGCTCATACCCAGCCGGAGCCCAATCGCAAGCGGAAGTCAACTGCTGGGACGCCTCCAAAACCAGCTCCTGCGCACTTGCACGGTAATCGTCAACTGGCCAATCGATCTCAACATGTTCACTTGCTCCTGCAGCAACATCGAAGCGGCGCGAAGAAGACCAAACCGGCTTGCCATCAGCCAAAATACGCAACACAAACGTGGAATCAGCCGTCGAAACAAACAGATTGTCGTTGATGATCGTGATGCCGGAAGCATCGACGGCAATGTGCACATTCGCATACAGCTGCTTGACGTCCTGCGCCTTCGGCGACGGCGTGCGGTCGGCGAACAGCAGGCCGTCACCAGAGAACTCGTAGTCGCTCGGGCGGTCGCCGAAATCGCCGCCGTAGCACATGCGGCCGTTGCCGTCGAGAATCGCCTGATCGATGAAATCCCAAATAAATCCGCCCTGATACTGCGGGTAACGCTCCAAAGCCGTGTATTCGTCCATATTTCCGACGGAATTGCCCATGGCGTGCATGTATTCGCAGGAAATATACGGCTTCTTCGGATCGGACTTGAGATATTCCTCGATTTCGTCGGCATGCGCGTACATGCGGCTTTCGATGTCGGTCACATCGTCAAACGCGCGATCATGCACGGAACCCTCGTAATGCACCGGACGGTTCGGGTCGATCGCGTGCGCGTGGGCGTGCATCGCGCGGAACACTGCGCCGGCGAACGACTCGTTGCCGAGCGACCAGATGAGCACGCTCGGATGGTTGTAATCGCGGCGCATCATGCTGTTGATGCGGTCCACGCACGCGCTCCACTGCGGTTTGCTGC
>ENA-OQDM01000656-OQDM01000656.1-human-gut-metagenome-genome-assembly--contig:-NODE-656-length-18757-cov-2.382287_pt1 | contig 18757 bp, 20 predicted proteins | sample MGYA00242772_ERZ504605 | MGnify/ENA primary metagenome ERZ504605 (study PRJEB26092, sample SAMD00036348) | human gut metagenome | host: Homo sapiens | study: EMG produced TPA metagenomics assembly of... | reverse complement strand
CTTGCTTCATGAAGTCATCGCTTTGCAGAAACTCCCCGGGCAAGCGTGGAAGATGTCGCCGCCCTTGCCCAAACCGAAGTCGTACCAGAGCTGTTTCGCCACGTTCACACGGAAAGAGGATGTGCGCTCGCCCCTGTACGGGGCAAGATACCACAGCTCGTTACCGCTCCTTCTGACAGGCTCATGCCCCAGCCGTGCGAGAAAATCCGCAAGCGGCATCCTTCTGACAGCATCTATTTCCGTCCTTTCCATGCCCGTGTCAGTTGATGATGAACTTGATACCGACCCCGAACTGCGTGTGGAACTTCCGTGTGTCGCCACCCCAAAGGCAACGCTCCCGCAGGTTGGCAAGCAGGGCGATACGGTCTGCCACGTAACACTCCACATCGAGCGTCAGCGCACCGCCGTAGATGAAGGCGTCCCGGTCGTGCAGCGTGGAGCCGTCATGCAGCACCTTCTTCCCCCAATTTACCGCCTCATATCCGGCGAGAGCCGAAGCCCCGGCATAGACGAAAACAATCTTTCGGGCGTCCGACAGTATCTTGAAGTAATAGCCGCCCTCCGCCGTGAACTGCGCCACGGGTATCTTGGTGTCCTTGTAGGGATTGTTCTTCAACAGGTATTCGCCACCGAACACCCACTTGTTCCCCTTCTTCGTGTAGGTGGAGAGAGCCGCCCCGAAGCTGTACCCGCCGTCCTTGCCGCCGAGATTGAAGCCGTCCGCCATGTCCGCCCTCACCTCGATGCCCTGCATCTTCGGCAGACACCGCTGGGCGTGCGCCTGCCCTGTAAAAAGGGCAAGCGACGCGATGATTATTGCGATGTACTTTCTCATGGTCAGCGTACTTGAAGTTCGTTGATGGTACCCGCGCGTACCAAATCCTCGTTCTCAATCACGAAGGACTGGTGACGGCCGCCGTTCTTCTCGTTCAATTCCACCACGAGGCACTTGTCATCGGGGATGGTGAACTTCGCCATCGTGAAGACCGTGCGCTCGCTCTTTTTGCCCGGCACGAGGGTGGCGTAGTTCTGCGCGCGGAGCGGCAGAATAATCTGCTCCTGCACGGCAGTACGCTTCGCAACCTTCTTGTCCACGATTTTCCAAGTGATGTAGTCCACATCGAAAGGCACGTTGCTCTGGTTCTTTATCTCCGTGTGGAAATAAAGCAAGCCGTTGTGCGTGTAGATGCCTTTCAACAGGTATTGGATGCCGAAACGCTTGCAGCCGATATGCTTCACCTCGCGCTTGTTCTGTTTGTGGATGGACTTCATGATAAGGCGCACCAGCATCGGGCTTTCGCTGCCCAGCTCTTTCAGATAGATTTCCTGCGCGTTGTTCGGGCGGTTCACCGTGCTGCCGTCATGGATGAAGTCGCACATCTCCACGTTGAGCAACAGCGGTTCGGCGGCGTACTTCACGTTGAAGGTGTAGAAACTGCCGTCCTCCGTGATGACGGACATATTCGTTTCGTTGGGAAAATTCCTTACGGTAGCCTTCACACGGATGATGTTCTCCGCTCCGTCGGCTTTCCCGGCAATCAGGTCGGGCGAGCCTAAATCGACATAGCGCACCTCCGCCGGAAAAATGACGTGGACGGTCTTGTCGTAGGTCACTTCCAGACCGTGCGGCGGTATCATGCGGTCGAAGGTCAGCTTGCGTGACAGCCCGTGATATAGGTCGCCGTCCGCCTCCTTCTGCGGATAGACCTCCTTCGTCAAGGTCGGTTGTTCACTTCCGTTGGTCGTTTCAACGGTTACATTCTCCTGCGCGTTGGCAGTTATGATGCCCATAGCGAGGGCAAACATGATGATTACTTTTCTCATTACTTTTGGATTTTAGTGGTAATTTTTATTGTTTTCAATATTTTTCTTGGTAAAGCATGACCCTGTACCCGGCTTTCAGATGCACCTTGACGGTTCGCATCTTTTTGGCGATGTACTGGCTCGTGCCTTGTATCAGCCCCTTGCCCAAGTCGGAGGCGAGCTGCGCCCCGGCATTGGTGGAGATGTTGATGCTGCTTCCCAGCGAGCCGCCCATGTTGGCGGCGACCTCCCGGACGGCGTTCATCTCCATCGAGTTCGGGATGAAGATGCCGGGCTGTCCGTCCGTGTCATAGACCGCAAGCTCCACGGGGATAATCGTGCCGTCGTATTCCAGCGAGGTAATCTCGATGTCGAGCCGCTCACCCTGTATCTTGCCCGTGCCGACCACCACCGCACCCCGGGGTATTGTCCTGCCCTGCCACCGCCATAGGCTCCAGCAGGCGCAGCCTTACCGTCTGCCCGTCCGTCACGCTCTGCGCCCCATGCACGCACGCCGGTATGGTGTTCCTGTCCAATACCTCCGCCGTGCCGACAGCCGTGTTGAAACCCCGGTTGCGTTCCTGCGATAAGGCGGCGACAAACTCCGCGTTACTCATAGGCTGTGAGAGTGAAGAAACTACTTGATGCTCCACCTGTCTGATAGGCATTGCCTTGTTCTTCTTCCCTTTCTGCACGGTAGTTGGCTCTGCCCTCTGTTCCGCCGATGGCTGTCCTCCGTTCTGACCGCCCATGTACTTTGCCGCCAGCTCGTAGGACTTCTCCATAAGAGCCACCTGCTCGTCCATAGAGGAAGCCTTGCCCCTCTCGCTTTCCAGTTCCGACTCCAGCGATGCGATGCGCTCCAACAATTCGTCCATCTCCGCATTGTCGTTTTTCGGCTGGTCGTAGAAGTTTCCGAGCGTGGCGTTCAGGTCACGGTAGGCGGCTGCGGAGGACTGGATGGTCTGCGGCGTGGCTGGCTTTGCCCTTTCTTCCTTGCCGCCCGGATTGGCGAGGTCGAAGTCCACTCCGTTCTCCGTTCCCGCTATCTCGCGGTCGAACATGTCGCCCAGCTGCCCGATGGCACGGTTGCGGCTCTCCTGACGCTCTTCCATCTCCCCATGCTCGTAGGCTTTCAGCTTGTCGCCGATAATCTGCCGGTTCGCCTTGTCAGCGTCGGGCATCTCGGTGTTGTATCCGTCCGTTCCCGGCGGTTGCTCCTTGCCGGAGGACGGGGCGAATATCAGCCACATCGCCCCGATGAACACCAACACCATAGCGGGCAGCACGATCATCTTCTGCCGTTTCAGCCGTTGCGCCTCTGTCAGCGGTTCGCGCTCCTTTTTCGGTTTCCCCGTTTCGGGAGCAGCTTTGTTCTCTTTCGTCGGTTCATTCTTTGTCTGTTCCATATAAATAAGGTGTTAAGTGATTGCCTGTTTCCGCCGGGGTCGGCAGTTCCACCCGTCCGGCGTGTCCCGTTTCCATATGTGAGCCGTCGTTCCTGCCGATGTCATAGACGGCTCTGCCGAAGGTGTAAAGGGCAAGCACCGCGAAGGCGGCGAACATCCCCAGCACGATGCGGCGGCGTGTTTCCGGCGGCAAGCCGTCCAGATACCCTTTGAGACTTGCCGCCAAGCGTTTCCGTTTGTCGTGGAGTTTCCAATACATGCCCCACATTGATTTTCTGATACTTTTCATGTCCTGTTACCGTTTGATAGTCTGTAAATCCTTGTTCTCAATGATGGTGAAACCCTCGATGGTAAAACCGTTCGGGTTGTCATCCGACCGCGATGCGTTCAGCAGGCGGCAGGTGGTCACGAGGCTGCGCTCGGTGACGTTGCTCTGCCGGATGATTTTCTGCGTGGCGTAAGTCACGGCACGGTAGGGATAGGCGTTGAAGTCACACACCACGCTGTCCACCTTCAACACTTGGTTGATGTTCCCGGCGATGATGCGGTTGTAGTACCCCTTCTCGGCGAAGTCCGAATAATAGTGGTACACGCTCTTGTCTGCCAGCAGCAAGGCACGTTTTACGTTGTGTTCAATCGCGCTTTTTTCAGGTGACAGCGTGAAGAAAAGCTCGTGGAAGCGGCGCACATGCTCCCGTGCCTCCGCTGGACGGTTCTGCGACAGATCCTGCGACAGCGCAAGCATCAGCGATTTGCCGTTGTCCAACACATAGATTTTCTCCCGTTGCTTCTCCGCGAAACGGTAGGAGTTCCACACGCTCCACACCGTCACCACGGCGCACAGCGAGAGGAAGACGATACCGAACAGGCGTATCTGCCTGAACGACGATTCGATGTTTCTAAGTGATTTGAATTCCATTTATATTTTCCAATTTATGATTGCACATTGATTATTTCAGCAATTTGCCGACACGTCCGACTGCGTTTCCTGCGGCTGCACCCGCCACGCTGCCCGCCATGCTTCCGGCTCGTCCCGCCATCTGGTTCACGTTGCGACCGTAACCGCCCATGCCTCCGGCTTGGATAATCCAGCCGGCAACGGTGGGAATGGTGAAGTAGCCGATGATGCCGATGCAGAGGAACACGATATACACCCCGTCGCTCGAATCCAGCGAGAAGTTCGGGTCTGCCTGCATCCGCTCGATGTCGCTTTGCAGCATCAGCACCTGTATCTTCGCCAGTATGGTGCTGAACATGTCCGACACCGGAAGCCACAGATAGACCTGTATGTAGCGGCATATCCACTGCGTGAGCGTGCTTTGGAAACCGTCCCATACCGACAGGGCGAAGGCTATCGGACCGAGTATCGCCAGCACCACGAGAAAGAAGGTGCGGACGGTGTCTATCACGAGGGCGGCGGCTTGGAACAGCAGTTCGAGTATCTCGCGGAAGAAGTCGCGGATGCTCTTCTTCATGTTGTACATTCCCCGGTCGATATACATTCCCGCCATCGTCACCATGTCGGAGGGCGACCAGCCGAGTTCCTCCAGTTGCTTGTCAAATTCCTCGTTGGACACGAGGTAGGCGGTTTCGGGGTTGCGTACCATCGCCTCGTATTCCAGTTTGTCCTTCTGCTCCCGGTATCGGTTCATGTCCAGCGTTTCCGCCTCCAGCATCTTTGCCGTGCCCTGTACGACGGGTGAGAGGATGCTGTTTATCGTGCCCAGCACCACAGTCGGGAAGAACATGATGCACAGACCGATGGCAAAAGGACGGAGCATCGGGAATACGTCTATCGGTTCAGCTCTCGCCAGCGACTGCCATACCCGGTAGGCGACGTAGAACAGCGCACCCAGCCCGGCGATGCCTTTCGCCACACCCGCCATGTCCCCACATAGCGGCATCATCTGCTCATAAAGTGAGCGTAAAATCTGATGAAGGTTATCGAACTCCATAGGCTTACCAGTATCTTTCGTTCATGTTCCCGTACAGCCCCATGATGCGGTCGAGGTCGTTCTTTTTCTTTGCACGCAGATAACTCACGGAGATGTTCTTGTTGGTGTAATAGCTCACAAGGTTGCGGTAACGCTTCATTTTGGAGTAGCAGCGTTCCACCACGTCCATGCGCTCCTTGTCGGTCATGGAGAGCGTGGTGATGTTCACCACATTCTTCAGTTCCGTCAACACTTCGTTGCTCTCTTCCAGCAGTTTCGTGTAACCGAAAGCGATTGCCGACAGCTCTTCTGGTCTGAAATTTCCATCACGGAGCATCCTTTGGAAACTGTTTACATAAATGTCGGTGATGTCGCCTACCATCAGGATGGTCTGCTGCACCTTGCGGGCGTCCTTGACGAGATTGTTCACCGATTTGAGGGCATCGTAATACTTTTTGCCCTGCTGATAGATTTTCACCGTTTCCTGAAAGTTGCTCACCATGTTCGTGGCAGTCTTGGAGGTATGGATGATGTTTTTGGAGGCATTGATGATACCCTGCGCCAGATTGCCCGGATCGCTTACGACCCACTGTGCGCTTGCCCTGCCTGCGAAAAGCAGGCACAGGCAGATAATCATTGTTATTCTTGTTCTCATGTTACTTTGGATTTTAGTGGTTGTTATTCTTCTGTCGGGTGTCCCGGCTGCGGTTTCACCCGCACATAGTCGCCGCCCGGCGAGAAGGTCAGCACGTCCGTGGCCTCGTTGTAGGACACGTCGATGCGGAAGCCGGTGTTCATGAACAGGTTGCCGTTCTCCTCCTGCAAGAGATAGGTTTCCGGCTTGAGCTTGCGGCGCAGACCGCTACGACGGAACACCGTCACTTTGTAGGCTTCGCCCTCCTTGTAGATAAGCACGTCAGGTTTTCCCTCCACGCTCTCCCAGTTCCCGCACAGCATGTCGCGGCGGTTGTCGGCCACGTCGCAGGATTGCAGCATCATGACCGCCAATCCGATAAGGCACTTGCTGACTTGCAGCATTTTCACTTTTGGTAAATTCATACGCGTTTTTCTTTTTTGGTTGATACATTCTGTTTTTTAGTTATTCCTTGTTTCTCCGCCTTTCGGCAAGCTGCCGGATGGCGGCTTCGATGTCGTCGCCCAGCTTCTCCGCCAGACGGTAAACCTCCACTTTTTCCGTTTCCTCGGTGGTGTACGCGTAGGCTAAGTACCAGCGCCTTGTCATATTTCTATGATAGGTTTCCGGGCACTCGCCCCCGAACCGGACTTACAAGTCTCCCTGTATCCGGCTCTCCACTAATTAATTCAGTCTGATCCGTCGGTCGGGGTCTATCTTTGCATGACATTTCGAGCAGACCGCCAGCGTTTTGCGCCGCCGTGCGATCATGTTCTTCTCCCAATCGGACTTACCTTTCAGGTCTTTGAGTTTGCGGACATGGTGCATTTCGAGTTTGTCCGTAGCACCGCATAATTCGCAGACTTGGAGTTTCAGCCTTTCCATTAGGCTGTTACGACCGCCCGTTATTGTAACTGTCCGCGGGATAGTGTCGCATGAGGTAGCCCCTGCGATTTTTTTGCGTTTGAAACCGTCGTGATAGAATGATTGGTAGAGCGTTTTACCCTTACTGTTCTCATATGCCACTTTGAACGTCCCGTCCTTTTTGTACTGGAATAGGATTTTCTTTACAGACGACTTGTACTTTCTTGCGAAAGTCTTGTACATGCTGTATGACATGATGTGATAGAAAGAGTTGATGGCCGGACTGTTATTGGCTATCGAGTAGTAGTTGTAAAATCCCCGGATCTCGGCGTTGAACTGGCTGACTATTTCCAAGTCATCCAAATCGATCATGTACGTTCTGACGATGGATTTCCATATCTCTTTACCGTTTTCAACCGCTATTCTCGCAGCTTTATAGTCAAAGAGTTTCTTTCGCATCGTTTCGTAATTCAGATACAGTACCGGAACGTGTCCGAGCGAACGGATTGTTTTGCCGTTAATATCCTTGCGTAAATCGTTGCTCCTACGGATAAAAATGTCGAATCCGAGGAACTTGGCGGGTTTCTGTGCGTTGGTTATCAGAGTCTTCTCATCTGACAGTTCCAGTTTAAGAGCCTCTTTCAAATAGTTCTTAATGTCCTCTTTTACTGTTTTGCAGTCTTCCAGACTACCAATAACCCCAATCAGAAAATCGTCAGCATACCGCACATATTTCAATCGTTTGATACTGCTGTCCATTTCATTACGCGCGGGGAACTTGTTCCTTTCTTCCCGAAGCCGCTTGATTTCAGCGGCCATCTGTTCTCTTACCTTTTCATCTTTCTCATTTTTCAGTTTCTTAGCCAGCCGGTATCTCCGCTGCTCGTAGAGCTTGTACTGAGCGTTGCCTTTCCGTATTTCCCCCTTGTTGAACCGATTGATGTATTCCCGGATGTACTTGTCGAACTTGTCGAGGTAGATATTCGCCAATATAGGACTGACGATACCGCCCTGCGGTGTCCCGCTGTACGTTCTGTGAAACACCCAATCTTCGATGTATCCGGCGTTAAGGAATTTGCGGATAAGCCGTAGAAATCTCTCGTCGGCGATGCGTTCCCGCAGGATGCCTATCAACACATCATGATCGATGTTGTCGTAGAACCCTTTGATGTCGCCCTCGATGAACCATTTCACGGCTGTGAATGACTTCTGTATGCTGATAAGTGCGGTATGGCAACTACGCCCGGGCCGAAACCCGTGTGAGGTATGCTCAAAACTGCCCTCGTAGATAGCTTCCAGTATCATTCTCACCACTTCCTGCACCAACTTGTCGTTGAATGAGGGGATGCCAAGCGGACGTTTCTTGCCGTTTTTCTTCGGTATGTACGCCCTTTTGGACGGAGCTGGTTGATAAGTCTCGTTTTTCAGACTTTCAATCAGTTGCTCAATGCGTTCAATGCTCATTCCACTGACGGTTTTACCGTCAGTTCCTGCTGTCATGTTGCCCGGTTTTGCGTAAATGCGCTCGTAGGCCACATAAAACATTTCCGCATTAAACAGCACTCTATACAGCCGCTCAAACTTGTAGTTTGAATTACCGCTGTGTTTAGACAGACTGTTTAACACATTCTTTGGATTTCTCATGTCTCACACATTTTCCGTTAAATTGTTAAACTTAATTAGCTGTTCCCCTTCGCCATGTACAGGGCGTTACCCTGCTCGGACTACTATGGGAACTCCGTTGCCATGCCGGATATTCATAGGTCTACACCTAATAGCCTTGCGGCGTTCCGGTTTAGGCAATCCCCGTTTAGGAACTTGACAACTGTTTGGCGCGATAGATTGTCGGATACGACTTTCGTCCTTTACTGCTTATGGCAGTTGCCCTGCGGTCAGTTCATGCTACGCCTGCTATCTCTCATCAGTGTAGTACCGCAGTGTGACGTATATAACTATCTTCCGTCACCGCCCAAGGATACGACTGCTCGGACTATCGTTCAACCAATGCAGGCTTTATCCTTATATCTATCGTTTTAACTTGCCATTCAGTCGCAGCCTGATAGTTGGCTGACTTATGGCTTTACCGACATGCTGCACTCCCTGTCCGGTTTCCCTTTCAGATAAGTCGGTTGTTAATGGGCCTATAAACTCACGCCCAGTCGCTTGCCACAGCGACATTTGTCAAATCCCCTTACGGGCGCACCAGATACTCTTCCGCGCTGACCTCCGTGGCATAGACCGCCGACTGCGTGCCGCCCAAGCCTATCCACACCTCCTTGTAGAGCCGTGAAGGGTTGTTCGCCATGTTGATGGAGAGTATCTGCGACTTCTCCTTTTCCGTCAGTCCGAGCAACGCCTGTATCTGGTCGAACTTGTTCATATATTTCCTTTGGTCAAGCAGGATTTTACAATCCGAGTTGTTGATAATGCTCTCTTTGACCACCGGAGAACTGATAATGTCGTCCACCTCCTGCGTCACCACGATTGCCTCGCCGTAATATTTTCTGACCGTCTTATACATATAGCGCAGATATTCAGCCATGTTCGCCGATGAGAGGGCCTTCCAAGCCTCTTCCACGATAAGCTGTTTCCGCACGCCTTTCAGCCGCCGCATCTTGTTGATGAAGGCTTCCATGATGATGATGGTCACGACGGGGAACAGTTCGCGGTTTTCTTTAATCGAATCTATCTCGAAGACGATGAACCGCTTGCCGAGCAGGTCGATGTTCTCCGTGGAGTTGAGCAGGAAATCGTAACGCCCGCCCCGGTAATACTGCCGCATGGTGGTGAGCATGTTGTCGATGTTGAAGTCGGACTTCTCCACCTTGATGTCACGCTGTGCCAGTTCCTTGCGGTAGTCGTCACGCATATACTCGTAGAAGGTGTTGAACGACGGCACGATGCTACGGTCGGATTGGATGCGCTCAATATAGGCACTCACGGCACTGCCCAGCTCGCCGCTCTCCGTCTTTGTCACCTTGTCGTCCTCCGACTTCCAGAGCGTCAGCAACAGGGTCTTGATGCTGTCCTTCTTCTCCACGTCGAAGATGTAATCGTCGGTGTAGAACGGGTTGAAGCTGATGGGCTTATCTTCCGTGTAGGTGAAATACACACCGTCCGCTCCGCCTGTCTTGCGTCGGATCATGCCGCACAAGCCCTGATAGGAGTTTCCCGTGTCCACCAATACCACATGTGCGCCTTGCTCATAATATTGGCGCACGAGGTGGTTCATGAAGAAAGACTTGCCGCTGCCCGAAGGACCCAGCACGAACTTGTTGCGGTTGGTCGTGATACCTCGCTTCATGGGCAGGTCGGAGATGTCAAGGTGCAGCGGTTTTCCCGTGAGCCTGTCCACCATCTTGATGCCGAAGGGCGAGAGCGAGCTGCGGTAGTTGGTTTCCTCTGTGAACAGGCACACCGCCTGTTCGATGAAGGTGTGGAAACTCTCTTCCGCCGGGAAGTCCGCCGCATTGCCGGGTATCGCCGCCCAGTAGAGTGTCGGGCAGTCGATGGTGTTGTGGCGCGGCACGCATTCCATGCTTGCCAACTGGCTGCCCACGTCGTTCTTGATATGCTTCAGTTCCTCCGCATCGTCGCTCCACGCCATGACGTTGAAGTGTGCCCGTACCGAGGTCAGTCCGTAGGAATGGGCTTCGTTCAGGTATTGGTCTATCCACTCGCGGTTGATGCTGTTGCTCCTTGAATAGCGAGATAGCGACTGCATGTTACGGGCGGACTTCTCGAACTTCTGCAAGGTTTCCTCACTGTTGTCTATCAGCACATACTGGTTGTAGATATGGTTGCAGGAGAGCAGAAGCCCCACCGGGGAGGCGAATGACAGTCGGCAGTCACTCCGGTCGGTGGAGAGCTTCTCGTAACGGGTGTCGGTAGCCACCTTGCCCGGCAGGTCTTCCGCGTCGGAGAGGGTGTGCAGACACAGGCGGTTGTCGCCGATGCGCATCTCCCTTGCCGAAAGCTCGATGTCCTGCAAGGTGGTGTCACCTTCCGGCATGAGCGAGAAGTAGCGTTCAATAAGTCCCGTCTTTCCCTCAGTACCCACAATCTCATCGGTGGAGAGGCGGCGCAGCCTGACAAGCCCGCTGTCGTTCATGATGCGCTCGAACTGTTCGCAGGCTTCCAAGAACTTGGTCGTGGTTTCCCTGTCCAGCTCCTTCGGGATGATATGTCCCCGGCACAGCGTGCTGAAATTGCTCTGCATCCGGTTACGCTCCTTTGTTGTCTTGGTCAGGTAGAGGTAGCAGGTGTGTTTCAGGTACGGACGCTCGTTGAAGTGACGCTCGAAAGAGCGGCTTAAAAAGCTCATGTCGTCCTTCTGAAGCTCCGGTTTGTAGCGTTCCTTGATGAACCAGTCCTGTTTGTGGACGACGGAGTAGTCCGGCAGCACCTTGATAGCCTTGCACCAGCAACTGTGTATCGCCTCGTACTCCGCACCCGTCACGGTGTAAAGTTCCGGTAGTTCCACCTCGAAAGCCACCGTGATGTCGGCGTCCTTTGAGATGATGCAGCCATGCTCCACCGCTAAAAGTGGGAACCTGTTTTCCAGTGTTGTCATTTTCGATGTATTCCTCATTGTCTTTCTTCCTTTCGTTGTCGTTTGAACAGACGGGTTATCCGCCGCCGGTTGATAAGGTATCGGGGATGGCTCCGTGCCGCTCCTAATTTCATCAGCCCGTGTTCACCGTACCGGGCGTTCAGCGCGAAGGTCTGCCATACAAGGAGGGAGGACGATGCCGCGCCGAAGCCGATACATATCCACTGGTCGATACCGACCATGTAGAGGATGACGAACAGGACGAAGAGAGCCAGCAGACCTCCGCAGAAGATGAAGAGGTACTGTGCCTTCAAGCCCTTGAACTCTACCGGACGGCCGATACCCTTGTTGATTGGGTATTCAGCCATACATTATTTATTAAAGGAAGAATGAGCGCAGGATGGTGGCGGCAACAATCAGGAAGATGCACGCGCCGAACCACGAGGCGGCTGTCTTGCTGGTGTCGGGGTCGCCCGATGAAAACTTGCCGTACACTTTTACGCCCCCGATAAGCCCGACGACTGCACCGATGGCGTATATCAGTTTAGTTCCGGGGTCGAAATAAGAACTCACCATAGAGGTGGCTTCGTTGATGCCCGCGATGCCGTTTCCCTGCGCGAAAGCGGAGGCGGTTGCGGCGATGACAAGTGCCGCGGAGAGGATTGCTTTTCTGTTTTTCAAGATGTTCTTGTTCATAAACTGTTCTTGTTTTTTGCCGTCAAAAGGGTGGATGGTCCTTTGTCGGGCGGTTGATACTTTGTTTCTTTACTTTGGTTTTAGTGGATGCCCGTTTGTTTCCACGGACGTGGGCGTGTCCGTTGCGGATGGGGATGCGCCTTGCGTTTCCTCGCCGCGTGGGTTGATGTCATTCTTTCATGTTCATTTCTTTTATTGTTGTCATACATAGTTGCGAATGTCGAACTCCTCGATGTTGTCCGGCACGACGAACTCCTTTTCAGATTTCTTCAGCCGAATCTCGATAAGCCCCTTGATGCGGATGCCTATCTCCGAAGAGCCTTCCATCATTTTCTCGTACAACTCCGTGCCCTCCATGTCGGTGAACACCTTCGCCGCCTTTTCACGTTCCGCCTGTGTCGCGTCCGGGTTTTTGGCGGTCTTGCAGGCGTCGTCAATCTCGTCAAAGCTGCTGCCCGAAGCCCGTGGCGTGTCCGAGGCGTCCTCTTCCGGTTCGTCGTCCCCGTATCCCAGTTCCTCCGGCGGTATGCTCGTGAAGGTCTCATCGAGTTTTTCCTCCGGGACTTGTGCCGGGCGGGATGCGTTTCCCGTTTTTCCGTCGTCAAAAGTAGCCTCTTCCTCCGACAGCTCAATGCCTTTTTCAATAGTGGCGGCTTCTTGCGTCGGTATGGCAGCGGTTGTCCGGGTGGATGCCATCCTGAAACGGCTCTTGCCGATGATGTCCGCCTTTTCCGCAGGGACTTCCTCGTGTGCCGCTATGCGTTTAGCCTCATTCCCGTCCAGTGACCGCCATAATCCGACAATGCCCTTGAAGAAGCGGACAATCCGCGTGTCCATGATGCGCTCGTAAAGGAGCAGGAACAGGAACCAGAGGTTGCAGCCGACCGATACCGCCAGCAGAATGTCTGTCATGCTGATTGTGTAATTCATATCCTTCCGTTTTTGGTTAGAATACTGAATTGTAATTTCGGGCATAAAGGCTCTTTATCGCATCTTCGCACTGGTTGAAGTGGTGCGTCAGCACATGGTCGATGTAAGCGGACAGCGTAAGCCGGTCATGCCCGATTACACGGGTGATACGCATGATACGCTCGTGGTACTCCGGGCGCACATACGCCATCTTCCCCTCACGTGCCTTTACTTCCGGGTCGCGGATGAACAGGCGTTCATAGTCCTTCTCACTGCATTTGCCGCTTACCGGGACAGGCGACAGTATTTCCACACTCGCCTGCACTTGGGTAAACATACCTCCGCAGTCTTGCTGTGGTCTTTTTTCATTCGGTGTCATTTCTTTTTCCATTTTCAAATCAGATCTTCACGTTGTTTCTTGTACAGTTCGTTGATTCTCTCCTTGTGCTGTTCCAGATGCTGGCGCAGCACGGTATCCACATATCCGCCTACTGAGATTTCCCCTCCGGCGATGTCGTTCACGATTCTGAGGATCTTGCCGTGGACGTCACGGCTGATATAGACACATTGGCGGGTCTTTATCTCGTTGCGGCGCAGGAACAGCTCGTTGTAGTCCTCGTCCTGCCTTTTCCGGCGTCCACTTTCCCTCTGCGCTTTTTCCCGTGTTACGGGTTGCACAGGAGATGGTTCCGGTGCGGCGGTGTCCTCTTCGGTCGGTGCAGCTGCGGGTACTTCCTGTGCGGGGCGCAGTGTCCCGTCCTGTGTGCGCCGCCCGATGGAGGCTAACAGCAGTTCCTCGTCGATGCCTTCCGTGTTCACTTTCCTGCTGCCCATGCTCACTGCGGTCTGATGATGTCGCTTATCTCTTCGGAAAACTCCCGGATGCCACTCCCTTTCAGCAGTGCCGTGTCCATCGGGAAGATGGTGGAGCGGAAAACGCTCTTGCGCTCTTCCGAAAGGTCACGGCGGAACTTCTTGCTGTCGGGCAAGCGGGTGGAAAGTACCGGAAAGCCCATTTCGGCTATCACTTCCTCGTAGATGCCGTACAAGTCGTTCCTCTCCCTGCCGTCCACCATCGTCCAGAACAGATGCAGCCCCTTTGTTTTCGCCTGTCCGGTAGTCATCAGCCTGTCGCGGAACATCGTGACGAATTTCAGGGTACTCTCCACGACAAAGCGGTCGGCACTCAGCGGAGTGAAGATGTAGTCCATCTGCGAGAGCGTCTTTATCACGCCGTTACTACGGAGCGTGCCGGGCATGTCGAAGAACACCACGTCGGGTTTCATGTCCTCAGTGGCAATCATCCTCTCGGCATCGTCGAGGGCGTTCACCGCATTGCTCTTGACGATGGTGTAGGCGTTCTTTTTGATCCGGCGGAAATGGTCGCAAGCGAGAGCCTTGAAGTAGGTGCTGCTGTCGATAAGCCCCATTTCGTGTTCGCGCAGCCCGTGGATGCTGTGCTGCGGGTCGTCGCAGTCCACGACGGCGACATTGTAGCCTTTCACGTTGTGCAGGTAGCTGGCGGCAAGTGCCGTGACAGTGGATTTGCCGATGCCACCTTTCTGTGTTGCGAATGCAACGAAGATTTCCTTACTCATAGTTCCATTTATTTTAATTGTTGATGATTTGTTTTTCTGTTTCCATACGGATTTGGCTGTCGCACCATCCGCTTCCGTGACTACACACGCAGGCGGGTCGTCGCGTATCCGGTTCTGTGGTGAAGCGGTGCGTCGGACAAATGGTGATTGACGACATTGCGTCATGAAGTCATTGAATCCATACGTCACCGAATTGTCGGAGAACCGGGTTTCCGACGGTTCGGGTATCCGTTTCGGCAAGTATCCGAAGAAGCGGATTTCCGGGTATTTGAATGTTCCGTTTATCATATCTTCAAATCGTTCGTTTCTTGAATCATGCTGCAAATAAACAAGTATATTTTGGAACCTGTATCACTTCTCCGGCAAGTGGCGGCACGTTGCGCCGGTTGGCAGTCATTGACCGGGTCAAGCATCTGTCCGATACCGCTTTAAGGGCGTAACTTTGCACCCGGACAGCAGGGTTCGCCGATGACGCGCGGCCCGGAGTCCTGAAAGGTATTTTCCCAATCCGTCCCCTGACGGATTTTTATGTTCACCTGAACATAGCAAGATGTCTTTTCAGCCGCTCAAAATATTTTGAGCAGCCACGAAAAGCACTTGCCCTTGCAGGGGGCGGGCTTTCCCTCCGAAGTCGGGAAGCCTTTCAGAACTGCGGTGCTGTAATCCGAAGCGGCGGCTTATGCCGTCAATCCGCTAAATCCAAAGTAATATGAAAGAGAAAAGGAAAAGCAAATCAGGGAGAAATCCCAAACTTGATCCGGCGGTGTACCGTTACACCGTCCGTTTCAATGAGGAGGAACACAACCGTTTCCTCGCCATGTTCGGAAAATCGGGTGTCTATGCACGGTCGGTTTTCCTCAAGGCGCACTTCTTCGGACAGCCGTTCAAGGTGCTTAAGGTGGACAAGACGCTGGTGGACTATTACACCAAACTGTCGGATTTTCATGCACAGTTCCGTGCCGTGGGTACGAATTACAACCAAGTCGTGAAGGAACTGAGGCTGCATTTTTCAGAGAAAAAGGCGATGGCGTTGCTCTACAAATTAGAGCAACACACCGTCGAACTCGTGAAACTGAGCCGCCGGATTGTGGAACTTTCAAGGGAAATGGAGGCAAAATGGTCGCAAAAATCAGTGTAGGAAGTTCGTTGTACGGCGCGATTGCCTACAACGGGGAGAAGATTAACGAGGCGCAGGGGCGGCTTCTCACCACCAACCGCATCTACAATGACGGTTCGGGAACGGTGGACATAGGCAAGGCGATGGAGGGTTTTCTCACCTTCCTGCCACCGCAGATGAAGATCGAGAAGCCGGTGGTGCATATCTCTCTCAACCCGCACCCGGAGGATGTGCTGACCGATATTGAGTTGCAGAATATCGCCCGCGAGTATCTGGAAAAACTCGGTTTCGGAAACCAGCCTTATCTTGTATTCAAGCACGAGGACATCGACCGCCACCACCTGCACATCGTGACGGTCAACGTGGACGAGAACGGGAAAAGGCTCAACCGGGATTTTCTCTACCGCCGCAGCGACCGTATCCGCAGGGAACTGGAACAGAAGTACGGATTGCATCCGGCAGAACGTAAAAATCAGAGATTGGATAATCCGTTGCGCAAGGTGGCCGCATCGGCAGGTGATGTGAAGAAGCAGGTAGGCAACACCGTGAAGGCTCTGAATGGGCAGTACCGTTTCCAGACGATGGGCGAATACCGTGCGCTCCTTTCCTTATATAATATGACGGTGGAGGAAGCGAGGGGCAACGTGCGCGGACGGGAGTATCACGGGCTGGTCTATTCCGTCACGGACGACAAGGGTAACAAGGTGGGCAACCCGTTCAAATCCTCGCTTTTCGGGAAGTCCGCAGGCTATGAAGCCGTACAGAAGAAGTTTGTCCGTTCCAAATCGGAAATCAAGGATAGGAAACTGGCAGACATGACGAAACGCACCGTCCTTTCCGTGCTGCAAGGCACTTATGACAAGGACAAATTTGTATCCCAACTCAAAGAGAAGGGCATCGACACCGTACTGCGCTACACAGAGGAAGGGCGCATCTATGGGGCTACCTTCATCGACCACCGCACGGGATGCGTGCTGAACGGTTCGCGCATGGGCAAGGAGCTTTCGGCGAATGCCTTGCAGGAACACTTCACCCTGCCATACGCCGGACAACCGCCGATACCGCTATCCATCCCTGTGGATGCTGCGGACAAGGCACACGGGCAGACCGCCTACGACAGTGAAGATATATCGGGCGGTATGGGCTTGCTCACTCCCGAAGGTCCGGCGGTAGATGCCGAGGAAGAGGCTTTCATCCGGGCGATGAAGCGCAAAAAGAAGAAAAAACGCAAGGGCTTGGGTATGTAATCAGAGTATCAACAATTAAAAAATCAATGTATGTCACAACAAGAAGACGATTTGAGGGCATTGGCGAAAATCATGGATTTTCTGCGTGCCGTGAGTATCATTTTAGTGGTCATGAACGTGTACTGGTTCTGCTACGAAGCCATCCGGCTGTGGGGCGTGAACATCGGCGTGGTGGACAAAATCCTTCTGAACTTCGACCGCACGGCGGGGCTGTTCCATTCCATTCTCTACACGAAGCTGTTTTCCGTCCTTTTGCTTGCCTTGTCCTGTCTGGGTACGAAGGGTGTCAAGGGTGAGAAAATCACTTGGGGGAGAATCTGGACAGCATTTGCCGTCGGGTTCGTGCTGTTTTTCCTGAACTGGTGGTTGCTGCCCCTGCCGCTGCCGCTTGAAGCGGTGACGGGACTGTATGTCCTTACCATTGGAACGGGCTATGTCTGCCTGTTGATGGGTGGTCTGTGGATGAGCCGCCTGTTGAAACACAATTTGATGGAGGATGTTTTCAACAACGAGAACGAGAGTTTCATGCAGGAAACGAGGCTTATCGAAAGCGAGTATTCGGTCAATCTGCCGACACGTTTCTATTACAGGAAACGCTGGAACAACGGTTGGATCAATGTAGTTAATCCCTTCCGTGCGTCCATCGTGTTGGGTACGCCGGGCAGCGGCAAGTCCTATGCCGTGGTAAACAATTTTATCAAGCAACAGATTGAAAAGGGCTTTAGTCAATACATCTACGATTTCAAGTATCCCGACCTATCTACTATTGCCTACAACCATTTGCTGAACCACCCGGACGGCTACAAGGTAAAGCCGAAGTTCTATGTGATCAACTTCGACGACCCGCGACGCTCTCATCGGTGCAATCCCATTCACCCGGATTTTATGGAAGATATTACGGATGCCTATGAGAGTGCCTACACAATAATGCTCAACCTCAATAAAACGTGGGTGCAAAAGCAGGGCGACTTCTTCGTGGAGTCACCTATCATTCTGTTTGCCAGTATTATCTGGTATCTCAAAATCTATCAGAACGGGAAGTTTTGCACGTTTCCCCATGCTATCGAGTTTCTGAACCGCCGTTACGAGGATATATTTCCGATACTGACCTCTTATCCGGAGCTGGAGAACTACCTTTCGCCGTTCATGGATGCGTGGCTTGGAGGGGCTGCGGAGCAGCTCATGGGTCAGATAGCGTCGGCAAAAATCCCGCTTTCGAGGATGATTTCACCGCAGCTCTACTGGGTGATGTCAGACAGCGAGTTTACGCTGGACATCAACAATCCCGAAGAGCCGAAAATCCTCTGCGTGGGTAACAATCCCGACCGTCAGAATATCTACGGTGCGGCACTCGGTCTGTATAATTCCCGTATCGTGAAGCTCATCAACAAGAAGGGGATGCTGAAGTCATCGGTCATCATCGACGAGTTGCCCACAATATACTTCAAAGGGTTGGACAATCTTATAGCTACCGCCCGAAGCAACAAGGTTGCCGTGTGTCTGGGCTTTCAGGATTTCAGCCAGTTAGTGCGTGACTACGGGGACAAAGAGGCGAAAGTGGTGATGAACACTGTCGGCAATATTTTCTCCGGTCAGGTGGTGGGGGAAACAGCCAAGACGCTCTCCGAGCGGTTCGGTAAGGTGTTGCAGAAACGGCAGTCCATCTCCATCAACCGGCAGGATGTTTCCACCTCCATCAACACGCAGATGGACGCGCTCATTCCACCGAGTAAGATTTCCGGGCTTACGCAGGGAATGTTTGTCGGTTCTGTATCCGACAACTTCAACGAGCGTATCGAGCAGAAGATTTTTCATTGCGAGATTGTGGTGGATGCCGAAAAGGTGAAACGGGAAGAAAGTGCCTACAAGAAAATTCCCGTCATTACAAACTTCACGGACGAGGACGGCAACGACCGCATGAAAGAAACGGTGCAGGCGAACTACCGGCGTATCAAGGAAGAGGTGAAGCAGATTGTGCAGGAGGAACTGGAGCG
>ENA-OQDM01000654-OQDM01000654.1-human-gut-metagenome-genome-assembly--contig:-NODE-654-length-18816-cov-3.604580_pt1 | contig 18816 bp, 17 predicted proteins | sample MGYA00242772_ERZ504605 | MGnify/ENA primary metagenome ERZ504605 (study PRJEB26092, sample SAMD00036348) | human gut metagenome | host: Homo sapiens | study: EMG produced TPA metagenomics assembly of... | reverse complement strand
CCGCTGCGACAACGTCGGCTTTGACGGCGAAATTAAAAGACAAATACGGCGAACAGCACCTGAAAGCCGGTGAAACCTTCCAGGCAGGCTACACCATCACCATCGGAGAATAAGGACCCGAAAAAAAAGAAAAACCTCCGAAGTACAGCGAAAAGAACACGATTCCTGTACTTCGGGGGTTGAAATTTTACGGTTTCTTTACTATAATTAGCATCAAACCCAAAAAACGCATGTAGTTCATCATGCACAGAAGAAAAAACAGGAGGGAACGTTCTTGAAAAGAGAAACGGTTATCGTACTTGATTTTGGCGGTCAGTACAATCAGTTAATTGCAAGACGTGTACGTGAGTGCAACGTTTACTGTGAGATTTATTCTTACAAAACAGACATCGAAAAGATCAAAGAAATTCAGCCGAAAGGTATTATCTTCACCGGCGGCCCGAACAGCGCATATCTGCCGGATTCCCCGACTTATACAAAAGAAATTTTTGAACTTGGAATCCCGATCCTCGGCATCTGCTACGGATCACAGCTGATGATGCATCTGCTCGGCGGAAAAGTAGAAGTAGCACCGGTCAGAGAATATGGAAAAATTGAGGTAACTGTAGATACCAGTTCCGCACTGTTTGAGAACGTATCCGAAAAAACCATCTGCTGGATGAGCCACAACGACTACATCTCCAAAGCAGCTCCGGGATTCGAAATCATCGCCCATACGGATGACTGTCCGGTAGCAGCCGTTGCAAACGTAGAGAAAAACCTCTATGCAACCCAGTTTCATCCAGAAGTTCTGCACACCAAAGAAGGAAAGAAAATGCTTTCCAACTTTGTATACAATGTCTGCCGCTGCGCCGGCGACTGGCACATGGACTCCTTCGTAGAAGAATCCATCAAAGCTATCCGCGAAAAAGTAGGCGACGGAAAAGTCCTCTGCGCACTGTCCGGCGGAGTCGATTCCTCCGTAGCAGCTGTTATGCTTTCCAAAGCAGTCGGAAACCAGCTGACCTGCGTATTCGTAGATCACGGCCTGCTGCGTAAAAACGAGGGCGATGAAGTAGAAGCAGTCTTCGGACCGGACGGCCCATACGACCTGAATTTCATCCGCGTTAACGCACAGGAGCGTTTCTATGCAAAATTAAAAGGCGTAGAAGAGCCGGAGAGAAAACGTAAAATCATCGGCGAAGAGTTCATCCGCGTCTTCGAAGAAGAAGCAAAGAAAATTGGTGCTGTAGACTTCCTGGTACAGGGAACCATCTACCCAGACGTTGTAGAGAGCGGCGTCGGCGGAGAATCCACCGTCATCAAATCCCATCATAACGTCGGAGGACTGCCGGATTACGTAGATTTCAAAGAAATCATCGAGCCGCTGCGCAACCTCTTCAAAGACGAAGTAAGAAAAGCCGGCCTTGAGCTCGGCATCCCGGAATACCTCGTATTCCGTCAGCCATTCCCGGGCCCGGGACTTGGCATCCGTATCATCGGCGAAGTAACCGCCGAGAAAGTCAAAATGGTACAGGACGCCGACGCGATCTGGCGCGAAGAAATCGACAAAGCCGGAATCGCCCACGAAATCGGCCAGTACTTCGCAGCCCTGACCAACATGCGCTCCGTCGGAGTCATGGGAGATGAAAGAACCTACGATTACGCCATCGCCCTCCGCGCCGTCACCACCACCGATTTCATGACCGCCGAAAGCGCCGAAATCCCGTGGGATGTCATCGGAAGAACAACCAGTCGAATCGTAAACGAAGTCAAACACATCAACCGCGTCATGTACGACTGCACCGGAAAACCACCGGCAACGATCGAGTTTGAGTAGCGGACTAAATTGCGAAAAAGCCCATAAATAAAGGCTTTGCGGGCTGTCTGGATGTTCCAGTGGAGTGCAAATGGAGTTAAAAAATATTTTTTTTCTTTGTTTTCTTTCCGGAGTTATCTGAGATTTTCGCAAAAAGTAACTATGCTCAGAAAATATAATTAGTGTGAATATGAAGAACAGTTTGTTTTGATGGAAATATTTTCCGTCAGGGCAGACTGTTTTTTTATACCCTTTTTCAATGATATAAACTCCATGATTCAGAGATAACACATATGGAAACTGTAAAATTAAAATAATTTGCTAAATTTCGGAAAATGATGTCCGATTTTGCATCTGCCAGTACAGAGTATATGAAGAGATAAATATTCAAAATACAGGAGGTACTGATTATGCAGAACAAATTATTTTTAAAGGCAGCTGATATATGTGAACTTCTGGAGGTGAAACAGACATCGGCTTATGAGATCATTGGCAATCTGAATAAGGAGCTGGAAGAACAGGGATATTTGACGCTTAGAGGAAAAGTTCCGACAAAGTATTTTGTGAAGCGTTTCTACGGGGTAGAAGATACCTGTGAGATTCCACAGGAAGAAGGAAAGGAATGGTTTCATGCGTAAAAGAAAAATGTATTTATCAGTGGAAGACATTGCCGAACTCTTTGAGTTATCAGTTTCTTTTGCTTACCGGGTGGTGGAAAGAATGAATGCTGATCTGGCAAGTAAGAACTATTATGTGATTCTCGGTCGGGTGCCAACCCGTTATGTAGAGGACAAGATTTATGGTCTGGAACATGTTGAGCAATATTTGAAGGAGGATAAAGCGATATGAGTATAGTGCAGGAAAAAATGTATATGGATGTGGATGATGTGTGGGCAATTCTTGGTGTTTCTAAAGCGTATGCCTACAATTTGATGCGAGAGTACAACAAGGAGTTGAAAGCAAACGATCAGATGTATATGTACAGACAAAGCCCAAGAGCAGATGAGCGAGTAACAAGTACCGAAGCGAATGCAGTGGTTAAGGATGCAGGAAAGACAGATAGAAAAACGGCACAGCAGAAGCAGATGGTAGATGGAAAAGATAAGAAATTATCCATTCATGAACGGCTTGAAATCAATAAGAAGATTATTCAAGAAAAACAGGGAAAAGATAAGCCGGAGAGAGGAGCTGATTGAGGTGTGAGATAAACAGGGGTGCTAGAATAGCGGATACCAGGCTACTAATGAAGGTGTGGGAAGTTGATTCCTGCATCTTTTTTTAGTGTATAAATAAAGTTTTGCTGTATTTATTTGCGAAAATACAGATTACTTAAGGTGGAAAATAATATTACTTTTTGCTATAATACCGCTATATCATTGGCAGATGTTTAGGTTTTAGATAAACATATACTATAAAATACGGAGGTACAACACGAATTGGATACACAATAAAAAATTTTATTGACTCAAACAAATTCCCAGGGATGAAATTAATTAGTGACAATTCAGGAATCAATAGAGAAATAAGAGGAGTTCGAATTATTGTAGCTCCCAACATGGAAAATTTTCTGGGGGGGGGTGAGTTGCTCCTAACTTCTTTGCCCGCTTATGAAAAACTAGATGATCATATGATGGTAAGTCACTTAAATGAATTAAATAAAAAGCAGATAAGTGGATTTATTGTGAAAAGAAAGCAGAATACAGCTCATTTAAATAAGTTGTTTGAAACTTTGGTATGTTTTTGTGAAGAACACAATATACCTGTTTTGGAACTTCCACAGGATATCAGTTACTGGTTGGTTATTAAGTATGTACTATCTCAAATATGTAGTAATATCGTAGTTGCAAAATTTATTTATTCTAAATTAACTCGAGATGAAATCAGTCAGTATTTTGCTGGAAGAGCTATTAGAGAGAAAGCAATAGAGAAATTGATTTGTGGTCTGGAAACTATGCTTGGAAATCCTGTTGCTTTGTATGACGCACAATTTCATAATATGTATTCAAGTACATCAGAACCAATTGAATTAAAAATTTTAAAGGATAGCCCAAAATATGTGCCTAATATCATTACGCAGCTTGAATATATACGTCAAAAAAGAAATAATGTTGAATATATAAAAGAAATCGACATTCTCGGTCAGAGTAAGTATTATTTGCTAATATCAGAGATAAACGAACCATTAATGGAATTAGATTTTATAACATTAGAGGGGGCAGTTTCAGCTTTATTATATTTTTTAATTCAAAATGAAACGGTAAAGAGTATTGAAAAGAAATATCATAGAGATTTAGAATATCGAATGCTAAATGGATCGCTGTCAGAATCAGAGAAAGAGGATGTTGCAAATCTGCTTGATCTTAATGCAACAGATGAATATCGGGTTATCACATTTTATTTGAAATCTGGAAACAATAAAGAAAATTTCAGTGCTGAACAAAGAAAAGAGACAAAGATTGTAGAAAAAGCAGTTTTAAAATTTCTACCTGAAGAGTATATTTTTTGTAATACAAATCGAATCATATATATTCACAAGGAAAATAAAAAAGAAGGAAAACGGGAATTTCGAAGAAAGCTGGAAAAATTTCAAAAAGAAACGCAAGATCAATTGACAGATAGAAAAGAACAATTTGAATTCCTGATTGGGATAGGAAAAAGTGTTAAAGGTTATCATGATTTGAAAGATTCTTTTGAAGATTCTAAAACTGCAATAGAATACATTGATGTCATTAGAAAGATAACAGGTGATATACAGAAGTCAGTAGTGGATTGTTCAAAATTAGGATTCTTTCATGTTTTTACAAATATTAAGGATGAAAAGCAATTAAGAACATATATACCAGATACAGTGCATGAGATTCATCAGTACGATGTTCAGAAAAATGGAGAACTGATTGATACGCTGGAATGCTATCTGAATCATAAACAAAGCATTCGAAAAACTTCAGAGTTAATGGGAGTGCATGCTCGAACAGTTTCATACCGCTTGCAGAAAATAGCAGAATTTACAGGAATGGATTTTGACAATGCGGCTGAGATATTAGCTGTTCGAAACGGAATTATAATATTAAAAATATTGGAATTGTTATAAAAGATAACGAATCACATGGTTAGTGTGGTTCGTTTTTCTTTTTGGAAAAATTCATATAATGGAACACTTCTTGCAAAATACACACACCATATTTGCAAATTTTGTGCATTATAAAAAATAGAAAGAACGATATACTATTATATGTGAAAATAGTATTAAGGAATATTTTTTTGACATAAACTAGTACCTTTAAGGGTTGAGTTACGTAAGAGGTGGAGTTATGGAGCAGGAAAAACCAATGGTTTGCACAGATAAGGACTTTGACAGGTTTTATGTAGCATTAAAATTAAATCTAAAAACAAATAGGTATGAATGCATTTACTCACATAATCAAGAGGTCTTTGAAATAGCAAGGAAGACAGAAGATTATGATACGTTTATTCAGATATATATAGAGAGATTTATTCATGATGCTGATAAATCAAAGCTACGAGATTTCCTGTTAAGCGATAAGTTAACAGAAAATCTGGTTCATGGCTATGCAGAGCAGGATATCGTATACCGCAGAATAGAGAGTGAAAAATCTTATATAAAGATGAGGGCTAAGAAATATGTGGATATAAAAGATAATATAGCAATGATTACATTACATAATGTAAAAAGAACCTACAGATCCGTAATGAAAATGAAACGAGAACTCCAGAAGAACGAGCGCGATAAGACCAAGCAATATTGGAATATGGTGTCATTATTGTCTACAGTTCTGGATCATAATAATTTATCAGAAGCGGAAAACCAGGACAATATTATTTTCTTTACAAAGCAGATGTATCTCCAACTGCAGAAAAATTATCCGGAATATGGAATTACAGACGAAGAAGTAGAAGCTGTATCACATTTGGCGCCAATTCATGATATTGGAAAAATCAGGGTGCCTGTTGAAATTCTGAACAAAAATGGCAGGCTGACAGATGAAGAGATGGAAACCGTGAGACAACATCCACTGGTTGGAGCTGAAATGACAAAGAAGTTTCCAAAAGGTCTTACTATAGACAAATTAAATGCGCTTAGTTATGAAATCTGCAGACATCATCATGAACGATATGACGGAGCTGGGTATCCGGATGGTTTGCATGGAGAAGAAATTCCTCTTTGTGCACAGGTTGTGGGACTGGCTGATGCATATGATGCCTTAATCAGTCCTCGCCCCTATAAAAGTAAACTGACTCATGGAGAAGCATTGCAAATGATCCTGAACGGGGAATGTGGCTCGTTCTCCCAACCGCTGCTTCATTGTTTTCTGGAAGCGGCAATGCAGAAGGAATGGATAAAAAAGGCAGATAGCTAAGAAAATGAAAATATGTTTTTAGGAGGAATTTGTGTGAAGAGGAAAAAGAGATGGCTAAGATGGATAGCCTGGACACTTTTATTGGTTTTGTGCATGAATAGCGCAGGAACGACAGTTTTGGCAGTTTCAGTGGAAGAAGAGAATATTCCAAATATAAATAGTACTCAAGAGGGTGAACTGCACACAGAAGAATCTATCCTGAGGAAAGTACATCATTGTCGGAAGAGACGTCGAAAGAAGAAAATACTTCGCCATCAGAAGAGACTCCTGGAGAGGAAATCACCCCGCCATTAGAAGAGATTCCGGAGGAAGAAATTACTCCATCCCCGGGAGAGTTTTCAGAAGAAGAAAAAGCCGTTGAGGAGCAGATTGCACAAGAGGAATCACCAAGGCTTCAGGAGATTTCCGAAGGATTTGATATTGATTTCTATGTTATTATTGATGGAAACAAGGTAAAGCTTCAGCATAATGACATTACCGGCATTGCAACATGGAAAGACGGAAGAACTACCTACTATGGTGTTCCATTGAGGACCTGCTCCTGATATATGAAGAATTTGGATTTGTGAAAAATGGTGAGAATCAGAATCCGGATGCAAATAATAAGTTTGTATCTGCATACCGGGGAAAAAGCGGGATAGAATACGGAAAAGTTTATACAGACACAGAATCCGGAAAGACATATGTTTCTTACAATTATGGACAGAATAAACAAGGGGAAGCGATAGATGTTTACTACCTTCCAAATGGAAAAGGCCTTGCATTAAATTTAAAAGATTCTGTAAAAAAGGACAACTCGTTTTATTCCGTAGAGGTAAAGGGAGAAGGGCAGGATCGGATTCGTTATGCATTAACAGGAACTGTAGTGGAAGAAGCTGTGGCTGATTTTAATCCCCAATTGTCGGACCAGACAGACCAGATCGAATGGACCTGTATGGGAACAGATGATAAGGTGATAGATGGTATACGGGAATCAGGGAACCAGACGAGGTTCACAATCGGAAAGATCACACAGTCTTATGTGATCCAGAGAGCGGATCAGACAGCCTTTGACATTCAGTTTTATATATATGCAGACAATGAGGTTCGAAAGCTGCCGGCTGATTCTCTGAAAAAGGTGTATAAATGGAACCGTCAGGGCAGATGCTATTTATCTGTCAGTGATCTTGCTGAGATTTATAGAGAGTTCGGCTTGAATGCAGAGGAAACACAGTCCGGAAATTATTTTCCATATACAGTCCGTGGTGAGAAGACATTAGCACAGGCGACAGTGGTAACTTATAAAGGACAGCAATATGTATCTTATAACCTGGACAAGCAGGAAGCAACTGTACCAACAGACGTTTATTATATGCCAAAAGGAGCATCTGATGGCGAAAAAATTCCGGATAATAATTCAGACCAGATGAAGCAGAATAAGAACAGTTTCTATTCGGTTACAGTGATCAATCCGGATGGAAATCGAACTGTGAGTTACTATAAGAAAGATTCTGCGGTCACAATTTCCGTTGATCCTGGAGATACGAAGGAAAGCGACTGGCTTTGTGCCAGTGAGGATGAAAATAAAACAATTTCTCCGGTGAAACAGGGCGATAAACTAACCTTTTCTATTGGAAAGATAGAGCAACCATATACGGTTGCATGCAACACTTTTGCACCAGCAACCTTGAACATTAAATTCTATACTTTTGTAAATAATGAGAGATATAATGTTCTAAACGAAGAAATTCCTGTTATAAAAGATACTACAACAAAGCCGGGAACAGTTTATTATTATATTTCTAATGATGAGTTAAAAAAGCATTTTGAAAAATTTCATTACGATGGTTCTATTCAAAATGGAGCAAAAGAGCGTTTTTATTATTCCAAGAGAGATTACGATACAATCCATAATGCAGGGAAATACACGATAGAAGGTCATGAATGTATTTATATAGGAAAGTCCGGAGAGCCGATGGATGTGTATTACCTGCCAGACGGACAGAAGAATATTCCCACAATGAGTGCAAAGACCTTACTAGAACACGACGATGATAGATATGACGGTTTTTACAGTGTGACAGTACAGGATGAAGATGGACAGGTTTACAGCCAAACAGCTTTGCGTGATCTTCCGGCAATTGATTTTGTTGCAAGAAAGTCGTCACTTACAAGAACAGTTAGTACAAAGCCGCGTGTAGAAGAACAAACGCAGGATATAAACTGGGAATGCAGAAAGGAAGATGGTACTCTTTCAGCAGTTACATGGAGTAAAAATGAAGCAGAGCATACCATGAGCTTTACTATTCTGCCAGATGATGCAGTACGTCCATATGTGATTGTTCCTGATAATACAGAAAAACCGGCAGCAACAAAAGAAGCAAATATTAGTTTTTATGTATTTATCGATGGACATTATAAGCTGATAAAAATATTAATGCTGAGCAGCATTACATAATCAAAGCAAACAGTGGCCAAGCCAGTCGTTATTATTTGCGAGCCACACCAGATGATACGATTTCTAAAATTTACAGTGAGTTTGGTTTCACTCCGAGCAAGCTGGAGCCCGGCGCAGATCAGAAAGAGAAGATTCTGTTTGGTTATGCGACAGACAGCCGTGTGTTTGTACAGCATCCTTATAAGGACAACGATGGTACATGGTATATTCCTGTCCTGAAAAACGGGAAAGATGTATCTGTCTATTATTTCTCACAGCCAAACCCACTGAATCCAGACAGAATCGAAAATTATTTTGATCGTTTGACAGGACTTTCTTCTCAGGTTGGGCTGGCAGGAAGACATTTCAGTGTAGAGGGAAGTTTTCATCTGATTGAAGTGTTGGATCCACTGAATCTGACCAAAAGAGAAGCAATTAAGAGACAGTATGTAGGCCATGGGGAAGCATATACTGTGGAAGTACCAAAGAGGGCAAGTTTAGAAGGTGAGTATTATGGCAAGGAGATTGTCTGGAGTTGTACATCTAATGACAGGGACGAAAATGAGGTTCTTCCGGAACTGTCCGAAGATGACAAGGTAAAATTTGAAATTCCGAAGGTTAACTCATCTTATGAGGTGATCGCAGACAAACCCCAGGACCCCGGAACAGTCAGAGTGATCTATAATACGACCCGTTATATGAAGAAGCTTCCAAAAGAATCTAAGCTGACCCCTCAGGTTGGAAATAAGACAAGACATACAGATGATTATGAGAATGAAATAGAAGCTGGAAAACATAACGTCAAGTCACCATATCCGCTAGTTTATGATCATGAAGATAATGACAGCAAAGAGTTGGAACAGTATGAATTCGATCATTGGGATTACAGAAACAAAGACGGAAAGTGGCAGGAATGCGGTGCAGGGGATTCTATTTCTGATCTTATAAATAATAATGCAAGACAGCCAATCACCCTCTATGCAGCGTGGCGTAAGGTGAGTAACCAAAATCGAAAACAGGTACAGTTTTATATCTGTAAGTCAGCGATGCCGGAAGATGGTTCGGTAGCATTACCAACCACGAATGTAGACGATTATACAAGTGCGGTTGCCGTGGCAAACTGTAATGTGAAGGCAAGTATATTGCATGATGTTCCAGTTCTTGGAAATAAGAATCCATCTACGTGGGAACAGTATGCGGATGGAAATAAGAGAGTGCAAGAACTTTTGCAGGGAACTAAACCAGATGAGGGATATATTGGAAATGGAGACTATATCTACAAGATAGATAGAATTCCTTCCGATGAAGAGGTATTCCAGACAATTCGTGAAAGCGGACGTATGATTCGTATCGGAGACAGGGAGATTCCGCCATCGAAATTAGATACCGAATTCTTCACCATTTATTGGTATTCTTTCAAAAGTGAAATGTCCGATGGGTGGCATATTGACGGACGTATTGTAGCAAAAAATGGTTACCTGACAGTAAAGAAAGATTTTGTCGGAATGCCGGAAGCAATAGAGGAAGTCAAGAAAGATTATTATATCCAGGTAGATATGGATGAAAAGCTTTTAGATGGAAAACCGCAGCCACCTGCATTTCATGAGCATATGAAACTTGTGCTTCCTTCAGAAGATAGCCAGAAACCGGATGCAGAAGCTCCGCAAGCGGAGGATGCTCCAATAGAAGTTGTAGGTACATGGACAGATGAAACACATACAAGCTGTACGTGGATCGTTAAGGCGGACTCATTCTGGAAATACACATTAAAAGAGTACAACTATAAGCCAAAAGATTCGAATGTGAAATTTTCAGGTTGGTACAATGTTCGCAATTCTCATGAAGAAGGAGATAATGTAAATTCATGGGAAGCATATCCAGAAAGTGGAATTAAATTCACAGGACGTGGAATTGGACGCGGTGGTGAAACTCTTACTATTGAATTGGAGAACCGTTATCAGAAAGAGGGAATACTCACACTGAACAAATTTGATGAGTCTACCGGACGGGGAATGGAGAAGATCAATTTTGCTGTCAGTAAGAACGGTGTTGAGGAGGAAACGGTAACAACTGATAAATACGGAATCGCACAACTTCACATTCCGTTACAAGATGAAAACAAACAGAACAGAACAGCAACTGAGACGTATTTGTTGCGAGAGACAAACTTACCGACGGGATATGTAGACACAGGAGATATACAGATCACAGTTGAGATTGCCAATGGAGCATTCAAAATCACTGATGCAAAACTGGTGGATAGGGAGGCTAACGAAAATCAGGAGGCTGTTAAGGCACCAGTTGATGGTAAGATAGACGGAAAATCTGTTCTGCTTCAGCGAGGAGATACCAGCCTTAATATCCGAAATTTTGCTAAAACAGGCACTCTGCATATCAAAAAGACATGGGAAAATCCAAATGATGCACTGACGGAAAAACAGGTGAAAATCAGAATGTATCAGAATGGAATTTCTACAGGACAGGAATTCTTGCTGAATGAAGAGAACGGATGGGAACACACAGTCGACAATGTTCCACTATTCCAGGACAGAAATCCGGTGGAATATAAGGTGGAAGAAATCGAGATAGGAAAGACACATTATTCTTCGGACTACGGGGATGGTTTCCTATATTATGAAGTTATTTATCCAGAGATTCAGTATTTCGATTCAAATGGACAACAAATATTCCCGAAGGATGAGAATGAGTTCAAGGATGTTTCCAAGATGGAACTGGAAGTGCAGAATCTGCATTTCAATCTTGCTGAACGAAGTTTCTTAAAGACGGATGATCTTCCAAGAAACCGACTTGCTGGTGCAGGTTTTCTGTTCTACAAAGTACCGTATGATGATGTTACGAAAGAATATGCGGATGATACAGGATATACAGTAGATTATGACAATACACAGAGCAAGGACGATATCGTTCTGAAAAAGGATGGTCAGAAGTGTAATCCTGATTTTGACTTGCAACTGACTGATGAGAATGGAATGCTTCAGTTATCGGAGGAGATACCAGATGGCAGATACTGGATGGTAGAATCTGTTACTCCGAACAAAAAGAACAAAGCAGATAAAACCAAAACACAGTATCAGGATAACTTTAATTTATATATGGTCGATGTAGAATCCGATATTTTATTCCTATATGAGAAATCACCGACGACAAATACCTGGAGAGCTGTTTCGGACAGACATATCGTCAATCATCCGCAAAAAGGCGGGGTGACGGTTGAGATTACAAAGGAAGTCACTGGTCCACTTGGAAACCGCAAGAAGCCATTTGATATGGAAATTCTCTATTGGGAAGATGGTCAAAAGCTGCGTAGTAAGACACTTAGAACATCCTTGAAACATGGAGATAAAGTTACATTACAAAATGTAGATATATCTTCGGATATCATAATAACAGAAACTGTTGATACATCAAAATACGCTGTTTCGATTTCTAAAAAAGAAGAGAATGATAAGTATTCAAATCCAGTTCAGGCAACATCGAATGAAAATACGGCTGTCATGAAACAGCGGATTGAGGCTGCACGAGGAGATGTGATTGAGTTAAAAATCACAAACGAAAACACACAATCAATACCGGAAACAGGGGTTCGTCTGGGAACAAGCAGGCATGTATGGCTATTACTCGCTATAAGTATCGTTATGGTTCTGTTTTTCTGGAGAAGACGGAAAATGGAATAGACACTGCTATGGAACAAAACTTGCAAAAATACATCCGCCTTTTTACATGTTTGTTGCATTGGAATAAAAAAATAAACCACTATAATAAAGGGTACAAACTAGTACCGTGGATGTCTGAGTTGACCTAAAACAAATAAATCCCCTAGAAGGGTTATGGGCATCCATTTTTATGGAAGGATAGGATGAAGAACGAAACTGAACGGTCAAATAAAAACAACAATATAATACAGGAAACATCTGTAGCACAGGATATTGTTCAGTTGTTATTGAAGATTGCATTTATTATCTTAGCAGTATTTCTTATTTTTACATTTCTCTATGGAATTGTAAGAATAAATGATGTCTCCATGAAACCGGCAATCAAAGACGGTGATCTGGTCATGTATTACCGATTGGATAAAAGGTTTATCTCCGGTGATGTTGCAGTGTTTGAAGCTGATGGCAGAACCACGACCGGACGTGTTGTGGCAGTAGCAGGAGACACCGTTGACATTACAAAAAACGGACTGAAGATAAATGGTGCAGAACAGATATCTCAGGACATTTACTTTGATACCACCCAATTCAAAGATGGAGTGGATTTCCCGGTCACAGTCGGGAGCGGCCAGGTATTTATACTTGGAGATAACAGGCCTCAGGCATCGGACAGCCGAATTTATGGCTGCATTGATATAAAAGATGTCAAAGGAAAAGTCATCGCGATTATTCGGAGCAGGGGAATTTAATTACCAGAGCCGTTAATCAAATAAAAAACAAAATAATTTACAAGGGAGGAACTAAAATGAGCATGAAAAAATTCACTAAGAAAATGCTCGCAATTGTCGCAGCAGGTGCTATGACAATGGGAATGGCAATGCCGGCAATGGCAGCGGATCAAACAACGACAGACACAAAAAATAATGCAAAGGAAGCCTATATCAGCAAGACCTACAACACTGAGGTGGGAAAAGCAGAGACATTTAGCTTTACTGCTACACAGATTATGGAGGGGGATGATGTAATACATACTGCTCATGCTGTTGAAATACCAACAATCAGTTTTGAAACAACTGATCTTGGTACAACTACAAAAACTAAGAAAATTAATTTAGTAGGCACTGATTTTCCTGAAGCTGGTAGATATTCCTATACAGTAGAAGAGAACGAAACGGCTAATCCGTCTGTTACAGAGACAGCATATGAAAAACTGATTATGTCCGATGCTGAGTATAGAATGGATGTATATGTTGTTGAGAAAACTGGTGGAACACTTGAAATTGATAAGATCATTGTAAATAAGACAAAAGATGACAAAGGTAAAGCAACAACAGGTAAAGTAGATATTGGTGGTGATGCAAGCAAGAATGGTTTCAACTTTGTCAACACCTATGTACAGGAAGCTGGTACAGGTGAGAAACCAGATCCGAATAAGCCAGATCCTGACTATAAAACAAACGGTGCATTGAACGTATCCAAGAAGGTTATTCAGAATGTAACAGATGCCGAAAAATCTCTTCCAACTGAGAAATTCGACTTTACTGCAAAATTTGAATTCCCGGCAGGAACAGATGCAAAAACACTTGGCGGTGTAAAAGACAAAGATGGTAAAGATGTTACGTTAGACGCGACTGGACAATGTACATTCCAGCTGGGAAATGGCGAGAACATGAAATTCACAGGTCTTCCAGTAGGAACAACGATTACCGTAACTGAGGCTGCAAAAGCAAACTACAAGGGAAGCACTGTAGTTACACTTAATGGTGTGGAGACATCTAAAGCAGCACAAAAATACAATGAAGCAATTACAGCCAGTGGTAAACTCGGCCAGAAAAAGAACATTGTTGACGTAACCAACAGATTCAACAACGTACCAACAACTGGTATTATCATGAACACTCTTCCATACGTTCTGATGGTTGCTCTTTGTGCTGTAGCACTGTTTGGATTCGTTGCTTTCAAACGCAAAAAAGTACAGAAATAATTACATAAAATCATAAAAGTAACAGCAAAGGGAATGCGTGCGGCGATACTCCGTCGCATTCCCTTTTGCAATAAGAAAGGAAACTTCAGGAATATTTCATATGAAAAAAGCAGCAAAGTTTTTAGTCAAAATAGTCGATCATATGGTGAATTTTATAGCGTTATTGCTGATTCTTATGGTAATGTTCCTGTCATGCTATATGTTATGGGATTCCAATCAGGTATATCAGGCGGCTGATGCGAAGAACTACGAAGCCTATATTCCAACAGAAAAACATACGAAATCTTTTGAAGAATTGCAGAAAATCAATCCGGATATTATTGGCTGGATTCGAATAAATGAAACAAACGTTAATTATCCGCTGCTTCAGGCAGAAGATGATGATACTTATATGAATACGGATGCCGAAGGCAAATATTCTTTAAGTGGTTCCATATTTTTGCACTGTGCAAACAAACCGGATTTTTCCGATTTTAACAATATGATTTATGGACACCATATGGAAAAACACATGATGTTTGGAGATGTGGGGCTATTCGCAGATAAGGAGTATTTTGACGAACATCCATACGGAAATCTTTTTTTTGATGGAAAAGATCATGGAATTGAATTTTATGCATTGATTCAGGCAGATGCTTATAATGAGCGGCTGTTCAGTGTCAGTTCAGAGGAACCGGCAGCAAAACAGGCGTATCTGCAGGAAATATCGGACAATGCTTTACATAAAAGAAACATTGAACTTACTGAAAATGACCATTTGGTTCTTCTGATAACATGTACCTCAGACATGACAAATGGAAGAAATATATTAGTAGGAAGGCTTACGGATCAGGTCTATCCTGAGAAAGAGAAAGCCAAGAATCTGGGAACTGGAATTGATAAATTGAAAGAAAAGATGATTCAGGTGCCGGTTATCTACTGGATACTTTTGCTAATTATCGTTCTATTGCTGATAGATAGAAAATTAAAGAAGAAGGGAAAGAAAAAACATGAAAATTCTTGATTTAAAGAAAACAGCTGTCATATTGGTGACTATGCTCCTTTTTCTGAGCATGCAGATATCAGCGTTTGCATCTGATAACTGTACTGTAGTGAAAATTCCGGTGAGACAGATCTTTGACAGTGAAGTGGAAGGCATTGCAGATGAATTTTCTTATATTATGACAACCGATCAAAGCGACGCACCAATGCCAGCCGGAAGCCGCAATATGCAGTATTCCTGGACAATGGAAAAGAATGCAGCAACAGAGATTATACTGAATGTAAAAACAGCAGGACAGTATCATTATAACATTTATCAGACGACAGAAAAAAAGGATGATTATAAATATGATCAAAACAGGTACTATGTGACTGTCGAGGCTTACTATAATGAATCGAATCAGTTAAAAGTTGTCACAATTGTAGCAAATGAGAAGGGGGAGAAAATAGAAGCGATCTCTTTTAAAAACAGTTATATGGGAGAAGAAAAGCCGAATCTAACACAGCCCTCAAACCCGTCACAACCATCTGGTCCGTCCTATTCGGATGGATTAGGAAAAACCAATAGCGTAAAGACTGGAGATGACAGTCCTGTTATGGGATATTTCTTATTGCTGTTTGGTTCACTGATTTGTCTAAGTGTTTTAATCCATAAAAAACAGAAAAGAAATAAGGGAGAATCACAAGATGAGGCATAATATATGGAAAAAATACATAAAAATTTTATGTTCTTGGATTTTGATTCTTTCTATATGTTTTTTATCCTTAAATGTAGTAGTTGAAGCATCAGGCACAGATATGGAAATGAAAGGTTATACAATATCCCGAATTTATTAGACTTGAGGCGATAAAAGATGAAGCGCAAGGATAATAATTCGGGATTTTTCCTGTTTTGGAGAGGAGCAATTATGCAATTAAAAATTACAACGGATTATGCGATCAGAATAGTATATTATCTGGCTTGTCGTGGTGAAGTAATCACTGCGTCTGAGTTAGCTTACGAATTAAAGATTCCAGAAAGCTATATTCCAAAGATCACAAAAAAATTAAAAGAAGCGAATATAATTACAGCTTGCGAAGGAATAAAAGGTGGGTATTCACTTGTGAAAAAAACAGAAGATATTTCTCTGTTTGACATAATATCCTCCACGGAAGTAACCATGAAATTAAATCGTTGTTTAGAAGAGGATGGGTTTTGTTCCAGAAATGCAACAGAGCATTGTAAAGTACATAAAATATTGCTGGATGTGCAGCAAACTTATGACAATCTACTAAAGGGCATAAAGGTCTCGGAGATTATAAAACCAGATGCCGATGAGTTATCAGAATAGCTAAGAAAACAAACTAGAGAATATGAAAAACAATTATAGAAATAACTCCACCAATATATTAAAATAGATATAGCATAACATAATAAGGCAAAATAAAGATAAATCAAATCAATTGTAAAAGGAAGGGAATACAAATGGGGTATACAGTAAAGGACTTGCTTGAATCAAACAATTTCTCGGAAATGCAACTGATAAGTGATGATTCTGGAATTGGTCGTGAAATTAAAGGAGTCCGAATCATTGAAGTGCCAGATATGGAAAAATTCCTGGGGGGGGTGAGCTGCTCCTGACAAGTATGCGAGCCTATGAAGCCACAGAGGAAGATGTTTTTTTGCATCATTTAAAAGAATTGGATAAAAAGCAGATAAGTGGATTTATAGTAAAGTGCTGTCAGAGAACTGAACACCTGAAAAGACTGTTTGATATTTTAATGGAATTTTCGCAGGAACATCATTTGCCCGTGATAGAAATTTCTGAGGATTTGTATTTTTGGGGGATTATTAAGCATATACTACTTCAGTTGTGTGATATTGAAACTGCAAAACTGAAATATTTTAAGATGACACATGATAATTTAAGTAATATTTTACTGAACGTGATAGATTCAAGGGAATCTATAGAGAGAATATTTTTCTTGATCAGTACCATGCTCGGGAATCCGGTCGGTTATATAACGCAGATGGAACCTGTCTTTTTTCAAGTAATTCGGAAACACAGGATTTTAGAATTGAAAAAAATATTGCGGAATATAAGTCTGGAATTATAACCAGATATCAATATTTGTGTCAAAAAAGAAAAAATACTAACTATATTGAATATATTAAGAAGCTCAATATATTTGAAAGACAGGAAATGTATTTTGTTGTTTCAGAACAGAATGAACCATTGAGGGAATTAGATTTTATCGCGTTAGAGAATATTATCATTACATTACAGTTTAGTTTGATCAGACATGTATTAGAAGAGAATCTTGAAAAACGACATCTAAGAGATTTGGAATATCGTATGCTGAATGGTTCGCTGTCAAATGATGAAGAAAATGAAGTTGCAGGTATGCTTGGTCTTAATGATGCAGAGATATATCGGGTTGTCACTTTCCGTATGGATGCAATAAAGAATATGGAAAAATTTACCAATGCCCAGATAAAAGAAACAGAATTGGTCGAAAACGAAATTATACGTTATTTACCGAGGGAGCCTATTTTTTTGCAAACCAACCAGATTGTATATATTCACAGAGAAACGGAACGGGAAACCGGATTGGAATTTCGTAAAAAACTGGAGAAACTGCAGAAAACGATACAAGAATTTCTAGTTAATAGGGGAGTTGAAATAGATTTTCTGATTGGTATAGGTAAAACTGTCACAGGATACCATGAATTGAAGGAGTCTTTTAAATCTTCTAAAATTGCGCTTAAATATATTAAAGTTATTAGACGAATAATCGGAGACGAGGATAAGTCAGTTATAGATAGTACAAAGGTAGGATTCTTTTATCAGATACTGGAAAAGATGAAAGATATAAATCAGTTGCAAGCGTTTATACCGGAGTCATTGAATAAACTTCGCCAGTACGATATTCAGAAAAATGGAGAGCTGGTTGATACATTGGAATGTTATCTGAATGTCAACCAAAGCTTAAAAAAGACTTCTGAATTAATGTTTATTCATTATCGAACTGTTTCATATCGTTTGCAGAAAATAATAGAAATAACGAATATAGATTTTAATAATCCAGCAGAAGTGCTTAGTGTTCGAATTGGATTGATAGCAATTCGAGTTCTTGAAGTAATGTAGAATTTTTAAGAATCTTTTGGAGAGGCAAAGATGAGATTCATAATATTAAAAATATTGGAATTGTTATAAAAGATAACGAATCACATGGTTAGTGTGGTTCGTTTTTTTGTCCATTAATCGTAAGTGCAAAATAATTCGACGGATTGTGTTGCCCCAAAAAATATCCCATAATAATCAATAGAGAATGCAAGCATTTTACTTCATCTTTTCTTGCTAGAAATGATAGATGCGAGCATTTTACTCTATTAAAGTTATGGAGGTGTGCTCATGAGAAGCAAAAGAATACCTGCCGAAGAACAATACCGTCTCATCATGGAATGCCGTCAAAGTGGATTGACAGATCATCAATGGTGTGTGGAACATGATATCAAGCCAGGAACTTTTTACAACTGGGTAAAAAAGACTGCGTCAGAAAGGTTGTGTGGGATTTGCCGGCGTCAACTGGACGCACCTATCGCG
>ENA-OQDM01000653-OQDM01000653.1-human-gut-metagenome-genome-assembly--contig:-NODE-653-length-18837-cov-2.055265_pt1 | contig 18837 bp, 18 predicted proteins | sample MGYA00242772_ERZ504605 | MGnify/ENA primary metagenome ERZ504605 (study PRJEB26092, sample SAMD00036348) | human gut metagenome | host: Homo sapiens | study: EMG produced TPA metagenomics assembly of... | reverse complement strand
TTTAGAAACACTGACGGACCAGAGTACAGAAAATTTTTAGTTACTGCTCCCGCATATAGTGTAAACAGTAACATTTTTTAGAAAAACTTCACAAATTGGCACTTTTTTCATTTTTTTATATATGTTATGCTAGTGGAAATATGACAAATATTTAGAATTGGAGAAATACCATGGAAAAAAAGACAGATTTTAAGGCACTTTCGAACAAGGCAAAAGTTCAGTATATCTGGGACTATTACAAACTGCATATTTTATTTGGAGGTGTCATTGCTGCGATCGTGATTGGTCTGGGATATCATTTTATCACTTACCGCAAGCCGGTACTCAGCGTCATCATGATCAATGTCCAGAACAACCAGTGAAAATGCCGAGGCTGCGTTTGACGAATTTTCTGATGCTGCCGGTTATGATAAAAAACAGCAGCCAATCGACGTTTCTGCAAATCTGCAGTTTTCCGATGATCCAAATGCAACAACGGACTACAACGACTACATGGTACTTTCCACGATGATCGGTGCCGGCGGCGAGGATCTGTTTTTCGGTACAGGAAGTGTTTACACCGATTATGCCGAAGAAGGTGCGCTGATGGATCTGCGCACCTATGTTTCGGATGATGTGTTAGAAAAATATAAAGATCATCTGATCTACTCCACCGATGATGGCGAGTCAGAGTCCTATCCATGTGCGATCGAACTGACCGATAATCAGTGGATCCAGAAATATGGCATTTATGACAGCTGCTACTTTGGTGTTTTCAGCCGCTCCGAGCAGAAAGATTACTATACGAAATTTGCGGATTTCCTGCTGAACTACTAATTGGATTGGCAGGCACATTACTGCCTGCTCTGTCCGTAATTTCTTAAATCTGCCCGGCACAGCCTGACATATTATTTCACTATCACCACCGAATATCCCGGCATTGTCAGTGTTCCATCCTGGAGCACTGCCTCTTCTGTGCCCGTCAGCAGTACACCGCCAACTGCAAGATCACCTCCACTCTTTTCCCCGGCTGTGACACCGGATAAATCTACATCCGCACTCTCCGGAGCAAGATTGTAAACCAGAAGTATTTCCGAATCACCATATGTTTTCTTTATGACACATACCTTGTCATCTGAAATATTCTCCTCAAACTTTACTGTTCCACGGGCTATTTCCGGGTACTCATTGCGGAGTTTTATCGTCTGTTTTACAAACTGGTAAATAGAGTTTCCATCTTTCTCCTGTGTTTCGAGCGCACCGTATTTCATTTTTATGGCATCCATATCAGCAGGTCCCTTGCACATTCCATCGTCTGCGCTATCTTCGCTCCAATACATCGGTGCACGCTTATTTTCATCCTTACCGGAACCCTTCATGCCCAGTTCCTCTCCATAATACAGAAAAGCACTTCCAGACATCAACAGATTCATTGCCTGCGCGATCTTTGTCTGTTTTTCACTGTCATCCCCAGAATAATAACCTGCGCCTCGTGCCATATCATGATTTGTGTAAAATGGTGCATCGATATAGCTGTCACTGTACTGGGAAAGATTATCCTGTAGATTTACCAACGCCTTTCCATAGGAAGATGCCGAACCATTTTTAAGCACGGAAGTGATCGTTCCGGTGCTGTCCGCAAAAGAAAAATCAAAACAGCTGTCAATACCACTCTCATAGTATTTTGCGTAGGTATTCTGATCCGTCCAGACCTCCGCCACGATATAGGCATCCTCTTTTTTCTCTTTTACCATGGAATGAAACCATGATAACACTTCCACATTTTTATCCACACTTCCGCTGTAATACTCTTTTGCCGCATCCAGGCGGAATCCGTCCACCCCCAGATCAAGCCAGAAGTCTACGATCTTGTCAAATTCATCACGGACTGCCTGACTGCCAAGGTTTAAATCCGGCATCTCGCTCCAGAACTGCGCCTCATAATACCAGTCTGTACCATCGAGCTTACTGTAACCACCCTGCATTTCCTTAGAAAAATTATAGTAATCCACATAAGGACACTCCGACGCATCCGGCTCTGCTCCCTCCGGCAGGTTTTTCAGGTAATCTGCTGCCGTTTTAAACCATTCATGCTGGGAGGAAGTATGGTTCATGACAAGATCGATAATGACATTGATTCCCCTCTCATGGCATGCCGCGATCAGATTTTTAAAATCGTCCATCGTACCGTATTCCGGGTCAATATCACAGTAATCCGTCACATCATATTTATGGTAGGTTGTCGATGGCATGACCGGCATCAGCCAGATTCCGTTACATCCAAGATCCGTATCTGTCGCCGGATCACCGTCATTGATATAATCTAACTTTTCTGTCAGACCATTCAGATCCCCGATGCCGTCCCCGTCGCTGTCAAAAAAGCTGTACACAAACACCTCATACCAGGTACGGTAATTATCATCAATGATCTGTTCATCCCCGGTATTGACTTCCTGCATCAGAGAAAGGGCGGTCACTCCCCCCTCCTTCGTGTCAGCATCTGCATTTTCATCCTGCCTGGCAGAAGCTATGGCTTGATCCGCAGAACTTTCCGTCGCCATTCCATTCGAATTATCCACAGCATTCCCTGATGAAGCTGTCCCATTTCCACATCCCCCTGCGGAAACTATCAACATACCGGCTAAAACAGCCGCAATGATTCTCTTTTTCATCTCAGTCCTCATTTCTGCGCATATATGCCTGCGCTTTTTCAATTATGTTAAAGTCACAATAGTGCACCCAAGCTTCCTGATTGCACTATTTGACCTCAGCATCCTTCAACTACTCAATTAGAATAAAGAGTCGCTTGCGACTCTTTCGCGCTCGAGCGGTGCTGTTTACAGCTAACTTCTGCTCCGCGAGATGCGCATCCTGCCCGGAGGGCTTTTAAATTCATAGGACGCAATTTCCTATGACTTTAAAAAGAGAGCAGAAACAAACCGTCCCTGCTCTCCCGGCAGACTCCCCATCTGCCCAATGACACACCAAAATGTGCCCTCATATTCCATTTGTATCCTGTGGATCAGCCCTTGACAGCTCCGGTCATACCTTCCACATAGAACTTCTGTGTCATTAAGAACAGAATTGCAATCGGAATTGATACCACAACTGCACCTGCAGCGAAACAGGTATACCAGCTGTCGATATACTCTTTCTCAAGCATCTTCCAAAGACCAATAGACACCGTATAATACTGTGCATCTGCACGGCAGATAACTTTACCAAAAATAAAGTCAACCCATGGTCCCATAAAGGATGTTAAAATCGTATATACGATGATCGGCTTACTGAGCGGTACAGTAATCTTTGTAAATACATTCCATCTTGTCGCTCCATCGATAATCGCTGCCTCATCCAGCGATTTTGAGATTGTATCAAAAAATCCCTTCGCAACATAAAATCCTGCACCGGAACCGGCGGAGAACACGATGATAAGTGCTACACGGATCATTGCACCATCTGCTAAATTAAGTGCTCTTAAAATATAGTACACAGCGATCATGGACATGAAAGATGGAAACAGACCAATGATCATCGCAATATTCATAAACGGTTTTCTCATCTTAAATCGCATTCTTGACATACTGTATGCCACTGAAAGTACAAAGATGGTAGAAATGATGCAGGTAAAAATTGCGATCACAAAGGTATTCATAAACATCTTCGGAAAGTTTAAAATACTGGTGTCTGTAAATAATTTGATGTAATTATTAAATGTATAGGTTTTCGGGAAAAATGTACTTACATAAGAACCTTTCTCTCCACGGAAACTTGTAAGGATTACCCAGAAAATCGGGAGAACCCAGATAAATGCCAGTATTGCCAGGAAAATGTGAACAATCACATTTATCACTGTTTTACGGATTTTTGCCGTATTGGGTGCACCACTTTTTTTCGCAGCCACTGCTGCTGTACTCGTATGTGTCCAGTTCATTACATGAATCCCTCCTCATCTTTATAGGATGCGGTATTGCGATATGTTACCAATGCTACGATCGCAAGTACAATAAATGTCATAATACCAATAACAGCACCTAAGTTATAATAGTTCTTATCAACCGTCAGCTTATACAGCCAGGTAACAAGAAGGTCTGTCTTTCCTGCCGTGGCATCCACCGGAGTAGGATTTCCACCTGACAGAAGGAAGATGACATTGAAGTTATTGATATTTCCCGTAAACTGTGTGATCAGGTACGGCGTCATAACGAATAACATGTAAGGCAATGTGATCTTAAAGAAAGTCTGTACAGCATTCGCTCCGTCGATCTTTGCTGCCTCATAAAGTTCACCCGGAATATTCTGTAAAATACCAGTTACCTGAAGTAACGTATACGGAATACCTACCCAGAGGTTAATAACAATAACCGTTACTCTTGCCCATGTTGCATTTGAAAAGAACGGTAATGCGGTATCGATCAGACCATATTTTAATAACAGCGTATTGACGATACCGGTCGGTTGTAACATGGTACGCATGATCAGCAGTGATACGAACTGCGGTACTGCGATGGAAAGTACAAAACAGAATCTCCAGAATGCCTTTCCTTTTGTCTCCTTACGGTTGATGATAATTGCTAAGATCATACCGAGGATATAGTTTAATGCGGTTGCTACAATGGCCCAGATCAGTGTCCATCCTAATACGGAATAGAACTGCTTGCCGATGCTGTCACCGAAGTTTAAAATCTTCTTGAAATTTGCCAGTCCCACCCAGTCAAATAATACCAGATGATCGTTGACCTTACTGTAGTTCGTGAACGCCATGGTAATGTTATAGATCAGTGGTAAGATCGTAAAAATTAAAATTCCCATAACCGGCGCTGCCAACAGTAATTTATATAAATTTTGATCTAACAAACTCTTGCAGTCTTCTTTAAAGTTGTTTAAGTGCTTTCCTGATTTTGCCAGCACTTCCGATTTATAAGAGCTCTTTACGGACTCTCTCCAGACAATGATAAACATTGCTGTAATATAAACTGTTGCCACTCCATACAACAGAATCAGTGATGACTGGTCACCTGCTGTATATTCATAAATACTCTTTTTTTCGTTCCATACTTTTTCCTGCTCTCTCCATCCAAGAGATGGCAGCATAGATAAATTATAAATTCCTGACTGAATCATGTACCAGATATATGCAGCTTCTACTGCCAGAAACATGATTCCCTTTCCAATTTGTTTATGTGCAATATTTCCTAAGCCCATAATTAACAGGGAAAGTTTTGTGATTATATTTCCTTTTGCCACCGCATTTGTAACCGTGTACGGTGTTGAAAATTCTTTATTTTTTCCTTTTTTCATTCCAGCCTTTTTCACGTTATGGGCCTCCTTTAAATCTCAATGTAGAAACATCCAGGATGCCCGTCCGGGCACCCTGGGATTTCTATCAGAAGAAATCTTTTTACTGTGCAATGTCTGTGTTCATTGTTGTATTCATATCTTCTGTTTTCTCTGCTGCGTTATCAGCTGTGATCTCACCAGCGACCAGTGCTTTACCCATGTTCTCAGCCGGTGACCAGTAGTTGCTCATTTCGCTTACTAATGGCTGCATGATAGATGTATCTGTCATAACTTTTGTAACTGCCGTAGCAATTTCATCATCTGAGATTGCAATGTTTGTATTTGTAGGAAGGATATTTCTCATATCATAATGATCTTTCTGGGCATCTTCACCTGCAAGGTAAGCCGCTAAAGCCATGGAAACCTGCATATTCTCTGTATTTGGATTAACGCCGATTGCTTTAGATCCTATGAAGGATTTCATCTGACCCTCTGTTCCTCCGATATTTACAGTAGGAAGAACTGCAACACCCATGTTATCGCCAAGAGCTTCTTTTACAGATTCTGCATCCCATGTACCTGAGAAATGGCATTAACGCTGCCATCACGTAAACCGGCAATACCTGCTCCGTCTGCATCATTAATGAAGTTTGGATTCTTGCAAAGGTCTACAAGATACTCAGTAACTGCTGCTGCCTTGTCACCACTAAAATCGACACCTGCTGCTGCATCAGTACCATCACCAAATAATGTACATCCGTTTGCTACATAGAAAGCCTGAATATACCAGGAGTTAGATAATGGGAAAGAAACTTTTCCTTTTTCTAACATGGTATCAAAGCTCTTAATATCATCATCTGAAAATACACTCTTATCATAGTACATGAACCATGTATTTGATGTGAATGGGAATGCCACTACTGCATCATTGTAAGTAACGGATGCCGTAATAGAATCAGAGTTTGTTGTAGTTACATAGTCAAGATAACTTCCTCCAAGTTCTGCTAATGCGTTTGCAGATACAAGATCCGGGATGTTATCATTTGCTAACATATATACATCTGCGGAGTTTTCAACATCCTGTGTAACCGTTGCTTTTGCATCACCCTCTGCACATACACCATAATTGAAAGTGATATCCCAGTTTGGATGAGCTGCGTTGAATGCGTCACACTCTTTTGCAAGCCAGCCTGTATCCTGATCTTCCTGTGGGCTCCATACTGTAATTGTACCGGACCATGGCTCATCTTCAGAATCTGCGGCTGCTGCCTCAGTACCTGCGTATCTACGGCTGCTGCCTCAGTACCTGCTGTCTCCTCTGCTGCTGCATCACTTGTTGTGCTGTTGTCTGCTGCTGCATCGCTTCCAGCATTGTTTGCGGCTTTGTTTCCGCATCCTGCTGCCATGGTTGTCATCATAGCTGCTACCATTAATAATGACACTGCTTTCTTTTTCATTTTTTTCCTCTCCTTTTCTTTTTCCCAAAAAGTTTTCATGAACTTTGTTTTTATATAAAATGCAATCTGCACTTTATAACATAATTATCTGTGATAAACCGACGCAAGCGTCCGGATCCATGCCCTTCGCTCCTCACTCAGTTCATCGGTTCCAATCCTCCATCTCCAGTTTCTCCCGACGGTGGATGGTGCATTCATCCGCGCTTCATTTCCAAGCTTCATCAGATCCTGCATCTGTATGATCACCACATCTGCAATGCTTGCATAGGCAGCCCGGATCAGCGCATCCGGTATTTCTTCTTTATATTTGATATTCAGATACTCGTACAGATAAGCAAGCTCATAATCTGTTTTGTCCCTGAAGTAACCAACAATTGTTTCATTGTCATGCGTTCCCGCATAAACGACAAGATTGCAGTCGGTGTAATTATGTGGAAGATGTTCGTTTGCCGTATCATCCCCAAATGCGAACATCAAAATCTTGATGCCCGGCCATCCGGTTCTTGCCATCAGCTTCTTCACACCCGGTATCGGACTCTTTCCTGCGATATCCTCAACGATGATGTGTGTATCTCCGATCACTTTTTCGATTGCATCCGTAAGTTTCTTTCCAGGTCCCCTACTCCACTTTCCACTTCTTCCATCTTCTGCTTTGTTCGGTACGACATAATACTTTACGATCGCTGCAAAATGATCAAGCCGTATTACATCAAACAGCTTTGCATGTTCTAACATGCGCGCCTGCCACCAGGCAAATCCATCTTCTTCCATCCGGCTCCAGTTGTATACCGGACTTCCCCACTTTTGTCCATTCTCTGAAAATGCATCCGGCGGAGAACCTGCAACTCCTTTTGGCGTCCCATCCTCTTCCAATAAGAAAAGTTCCCGGTTTGCCCATACATCCACACTGTCTAATGCCACATAAAACGGTAGATCACCAATCAGCTGGATACCTCTGTTATTTGCATATTCTTTTAATTTTTTCCATTGTTTAAAAAATTCAAACTGGCAGAATTCATAGAACAATATGTCTGTATGTAACGTTGTTTCATACTCTTTTAATGCCTCAGGATCCCGGCTTCGAAGCGGTTCGTCCCACTTCTGCCATTCCTCATCACCAAAATGTTTCTTTAATGCAGTATAAAGTGCATAATCAGAAAGCCATCCGGCATTTTCCTCACAGAACGTTACAAAAACTTCATTTTCGATATCGAATCGTGCGAACGCCATTTTCAAAACTTTAAAGCGGTTCTCATAAATCATCGCATAATCAATATCCGCTTCATCATTTCCCCAATGGAAACTTCGGATCTCTTCCACACTAAGCAGCTTCTCCTGCACAAGATCATCCAGATCGATCAGATATGGATTCCCGGCAAATGCGGAATATGACTGATATGGACTGTCTCCAAAACTGGTTGGACCGATCGGCAGCACCTGCCAGTAACGCTGTTTTAAATCCACCAGCAGATCTATAAACTGGAATGCCGCATCTCCTAATGTACCAATTCCGTATGAAGATGGTAAACTTGTGATCGCTAAGAGGATTCCTGCTCCCCTTGCCATTCTTTTTGCATCCAATGATCTTCCCCGGTCCTTCCTCTCATTTTTTTCGCTTTTTTTCGTATCTGTGATAATTTTATTACTGGAAACGTTTTTTGTCAACGAATTTGCAACTTTTAACAGCGTTTTTGCCATATTTGCCGTTTTTGCTATATCGTTTTTGTTTATTTTTACAACGAAACCACTCAAAAGTTTCGAAAATTTTAGTATGTCTGCTTGTCAACTTTTTGTTTTCTTTATATAATATAAAAAAATCAACTGTTTTTACTAAGGAGAGGATCTTACCCATGGCAACAATCAAAGATATTGCAACAAGACTCGGTGTTTCCGTCAGTACCGTATCAAAAGGTTTAAATGGCGCGAGTGACATCAGCGAAGAATTACGTCAGATGGTGCTTGACACTGCAGTTGAAATGGGATACGCAACAAAAAAATCAAAGAAAAAAGAAAACCGCAAACTGGCGGTTTTTATCGAAAATATGGAATATGAAACGGAAGATCAGTTTGGCTACGATATCGTACTCGGTTTCAAACAGAATGCTTTCCGCCATAATTGGGATGTTACCGTTATTCCGGTCACACCTGCTTTTCAGCTTACAGAAAAATATGATACATACATGTTAAAGAACGGTTTCTGCGGTGCCTTTTTAGTCGGATTCGCCCTGCATGACGAATGGATGCAACAGCTTTCCCACACCACAATGCCGACTGTTCTCTTTGATAACTATATCGAAAAAAATCCGAACGTCTGCTACGTCGGCACCGATAACTATGAGGGCATCGACGCAGCCGTAGATCATCTTTATACGCTCGGCCACAAAAAAATTGCTTTCTTAAACGGTTCCCTGCACTCCATGGTATCCGAGCAGCGCCAGGAAGCATTTTATAACAGCATGAAGGCTCACGGACTGACTGTTGATGAGAAGCTGACCGCCTATGGCTATTATGTGGCAGACAGCGCAAAGTATCACGTCCCGACGTTTCTCGGTGCGGGAGCGACCGCGATCATCTGCGGCAACGATCTGATTGCTTCCGGTGTGATCGCTGAGTGTAAGCTGCGCGGTTTCCGTGTTCCGGAGGATATCAGCGTTGTCGGTTTTGATGACCTGCCGCTCTCTGCCTCCTTAGAGCCGCCGCTTACCACGGTTCGTCAGGAGCGCAATGAGCTTGGAAAATGCGCTTACGTCGTTTTAAATTCTCTGGTGCACCACATCCCGTTCTGCCGGACGCAGATCCGCGCCAGACTCATCGAGAGAGAGTCGACGGCACGCTGTCCGGCGGCGCCGGAGATCAAACCGCTGGCTAAAACTGCCAACAGATTTATCAACACTACTCTGCGTTTCGGACCGCCTCGTATACGGGGCGGTTTTCTTTTGCCGGAAGGCAGATCAGCAGAAACATGGCGGTAAGTTCTATCGTCGCGAGCAGCAGAATTGCAAACCGGTAAGACATGATCTGTCCCATTGCTCCGGCTGCCATCTGGAATGCCACACTTCCGATCGCAAATACCATATTAAAAAATGCGTTGATACGCGCCCGCATATTTTCGGGCAGATAGCTCTGCACTGCTGTCTCACGGATGGTCGCACTTGAGATGCCAAGTGCCCCACAAAGGAAACGGTTACACAGCATCAGCGGATATGGCAGATATAAAAGTAAAATATCCATCAGTCCATAGACCGTATAGACAAATTTGGTAAACGCATAACGTTTTTTTACCGGTTATTTCTTTTTTTATACTGAAAAATGCCGCCAAGTCCCCGCCCGATCATTTCCGCACTTTTTAAAAATCCAAGCATCGTAACCGTAAGCCACGGCACTGTCTGGTAAAACGCCTGTATCAGTACGGTATTTCCATCTGACACACCGCTTGTGATACTCATATAAGTATAGATGTTACGAATGCCCTTTTCTTTTTTCAGATAATGAAATCCTTCCCTGATATCCTGACAATACTGCTTCCAGGTATAATCGTCCTGTGCTTCTTCCTTTTCCTCATGAATCCGGCTCTCCACGATGACAGATACCATCGTGATACCCGAAACCAGATAAAAAATATGTGCCATAGATATTTTTTCATACAAAAAGGTTGCCGCCGGGGACATTGCAATGATGACAAGCGGATAGATCGTATTGCTGACTGCATAGCCCTTCTGCTCCATCCCGTTCGGGATCAGATTTGGATACCATGCATCATATGCAAGACGGTAAAACACCGAAATCGTTCCTACCGCAAGAACAAATATCAGATACAGCAGATAGTTGAACGCATGAACACTGATATAGAGTCCCATCATCGCATACAACACCGCTGTCAGGATATCGAGTCCGACAATCCATTTTTTCTTTCCACCTTTATCAATCAAAGGTGCTGCTAAAACAGAAAGAACAACGTCCGGCAAAACGCCGCAGATCAGTACCAATGCTGATAAGAATGTAGATCCGGTCTCATCAAATACCAAAAGGCTGATCGGCAGGTTCATGGCTTCGCCGCCCACGGCAGTTAAAATGGTTGCGATAGTGATACTGGTAAAATCTTTTGTCCAGAGTGTTTTTTGCTTGTGTGACATGTTTTCCCTCATTTCATGTTTTGTAGTATAGCGTAAAGATTATGATGTCCGGAGCAAATAGTGGATTCCAGACATCATATATCGATTGCTACAGTTATTATATATTCCACTTTAAACTAGATAAAGCGAATTGATTTGGGAAAATCGGCACAAAAAAAAGCACGCTAAAACGTACTTTTTCTGGTCTTTGCGGAAATTTGTTCACTAAACTCCAGTGCCTTTTTATATTTTCGCTGCCTCGTATAGGCTTCTAAAATCACATTTTTATACTGATAGAGGAAACCAAACGACTTTTCTTTTATGAGTGCCCTGATCAGTCGTTCGATCAGATCTAAATATGCCGGATCCGCCGTAAAGTCTGGCTTTTGTTCCATGCAAAGTTCCTCATACATCAGACGCTCTGCCATCTTACCCTTCATATCTTTCCGGGAAAGTAACTGTTTCATTATTGCAAGATAATGATCCGCCTCCCTGGTATTTCCAAGGAGAAGATGTAACCATGCCTTTTTATGACAGAGCAGGAAATCTTCTGACCGGACACGGTTTAAACAGTCGAGTGCTTCCTCATATCTTCCAACTGCAAGATAGGTCGCCCCCATATTATAATATAATCCCTGCTCGTATTCTTTCCACCATCCGGTATTCTGCAATAGCCTTCTGGTGCGCTCATAATAGACGGTCATCATCTCATCCATATCGACACATGCATATGCGCTTCCATTCATAAAATAATAATCCGCCAGTGCATATACATTTCCCTCTTCCAACGCCGCCGTCACAAAACGGTTCTCCATCCGGTGAATCGCGTCGTATTCTGCCTGTTCATAATAACCGGCAATCAGACAGCACATGCCAAGCGTGTTCTGCAGTCCGTGCTGTACTTTCTGATACCACTCCATTTTCTCTGCCGGATCTTTTGCGAGTCTTGAACAGACCAGACTGTAATAGGCATACTGTTTTTCATCCATGCAGTCTTCTAACCGCACTAAAGTGCTGACATTTTCATTCAAAAAATTCTGTATGTCATTTCCATCTGCTTCTTTTTTCATCAAACTTTCGATAAAACTTTTATCTACTTCTTTCCACGCGCTCTCACTGTAATAAATTGCGGATACCAGTCTGATATCGATTGTAAGCGGTGACATCAAAAGCCTGTCCCATTTTCCGGCAAGTTTTTTCCATACCGTTTCATTTTCCAGCCCATATTGCAGATTGTAAAAAAATTCATCCATCTGTTTCCTGCTCTCAGTAAGAAACGCAGAATCTGTCTCATAATTGATTCCAAGTCTTGCAAAAAGCTGCTTTAAAATTGCCATATCCGGCTCCGCCGATCCACGCTCGATTTTACTTAAATACGAAACCACACAGATGCCATAGCAGACTTCTTTCTGCCCCTTTCCCTGTCTGATCCGCTCCGCGCGCAAAATCATCCCTGCCGGATTTTTTTCTTTTCTATTCATGCTTATTTTCCAAATTTTTGTCTCTGTGAACTATCTATCGTCTTTATAAAGCCCATTGGATTTTTCTGTTATAAAATTGCCTCTTAAATCGGCGCAAGCAGGTACTCACACAAAATCTGATATAATTTTTGCGGTTCAACCGGTTTTGCAATATGTGCATTCATGCCCGCTTCCTTGCATTTTCCCACATCTTCCAGCGTATCGTCTGCACTCAATGCTATGATCGGAATGATCTGCGCATCCGGCTTTGCAACCTTCCTTATCGCTCTCGCCGCAACAAAACCGTTCATGTTTGGCATCTGGATATCCATCAGTATCGCATCAAAATGATAGGGTTCTTCCGCTTTAAACTGCTCTAATGCCGCTTTTCCATCCTGCGCACTGATCACATTTACCGCCACATGCTCTAAGATACGCCTGCTGATCTCAACATCAAGTGGATGATCCTCCACAAGCAGAACCCTCTTTCCCCGCAGGATGTTCTGTATCTCCTCCGCGGAACGGTGTGCCACTTCGATCTCCGGCTGTATCTCCGCAATCTCAATCTCAAGATGGACTTTTATCTCCGTACCTTTCTGCGGCTCGCTTTTTACCGTGATCGTTCCGCCCATCAGATCAACGATGCTTCTCACGATCGCAAGTCCGAGTCCCGCTCCGTTTCCCGGTTCACCCTGATTCACGCTCTCCTGCGTAAATGGCTGGAAGAGAATCTGCTGAAACTCTTCGCTCATTCCCATTCCGTTGTCGGACACCACATAGTCGGCACAAAATTGATTGTTGTGCGTGGCATAATTACAGATGCGGAATGTGACCTCCCCGCCCTCCGGTGTAAACTTCACCGCGTTGGAGAGCAGATTAAAAAATATCTGGAAAAACCGCACCGGATCAACCATCATATTAATGTTGATCTCCTCATGCGGCATATGAAATCGGATCCATTTGCGCTCACACATCGGCTCCATCATATTTTCCACTTCATTTAAAAATTCCGTAAACGAATACGGCTTGGGATGAAGATGGAACTTTCCGTTTTCGATCTTAGACATATCCACCAGATCATTCAAAAGTCCCATCAGAAATTCACTCGCGCCGCGTATCCGGTTTAAGCACTCTTCCATCCGCTCCGGATGTTCCGTCTCTTCAAGTCCTAACGCCGTTGCCCCCACGATCACGTTCATCGGTGTCTTGATCTCGTGACTGATGCGCGACAAAAACTCTGTTTTTACTTCTGCAACTTCCTCTTTCGCTGCATCCCTCTGCACCTGCATGCGCCGCAGACGCACCGTGTCAAACAAAAACAATCCCACAAGTGCCGCGATCAGTACTGCGATCAACATTGTCTGTTCCATAACAAAACCCCCAGTGGTTTCTACTCTTCATAAATGACTGCCTGTTTTCCGGCAATCTTATAAGGATAATTTTACCATAGGGGTTTGGTGGGGTGCAACTGGATTAGGTGGAGAAATCACTTTAACTTTCTGTTGCAGATACACTTGTCAAATGTTTGAAATATGATTTATTTTCATTCTTTTCCAAGCACTCCCAGCACTTTGTGCAGCAGCCGGTACAACTCATCAGCATCTTCTTTCTCCAGACACACGCAGCAGCCCATTTTTTTTGGCACCAGAACGGCATCCTCTTTCAGCTTTTCGCCGAGTTCTGTGATCGTCACATTTAACACACGCTCATCCTCACTGTCCCTTGCGCGTACAAGATAGCCTTTCTGCTCAAGCTTTTTTAGGACAGGCGTGAGTGTGCCAGAATCCAGATATAAAAGTGCTCCCATATCTTTCACGCTGATCTGTCTGCGTTCCCAGAGCACCATCATCGCGATATACTGCGTGTATGTCAGGTCAAGCTCATCTAAAAAAGGCTTGTACTTGCGCACGATCTCTTTGGAACAGGCGTAAAGTGGAAAACACAACTGGTTTTCCAGTTTTAATGCATCATATTTATCTGGCATGATAATCCTCATTTCTACCGGTACACCATTCTGCAATCCAGATTATTCCCAGACGATGTACCAGTTCACAGTCAGCTCTTTCTAATTCAGATGTTCCTCGATAAAGCTGCGCATTGCGTCTTTCGGCTGGAATCCAACCGTTCTTGCCACTTCCACGCCATCTTTTAACACGATGACTGCCGGGATGCTGACAATGCGGTACTCCTGTGCAAGTCCCATGTTTTCATCGGAATCTGCGTTGTAAAACTCTGCCTTGCCGGAGAGTTCCTCGGATAATTCTTCCATCACCGGTGCTAACATCTGGCACGGTCCGCACCATACTGCGGAAAAATCAACAACTGCTACTCCTTTTTTTGCCTCATTTAAATCGTTATTTGTAATTTTCTTTACCATAATATTTTCCTTTCCTGCGCAGTTCTTTGCGCATGACACACTGTTTTTTGTGATATATTTGCTGTAAAATACGTTCCGGTTTTAGTCCCACACATTTCTGTTCATGCGGGCTGCCTCTTTACTGCTTCCCGGCTTCGTGTTTTTTCGCATCCAGATAAGCCACTGCGGATAATGCCGCAACATTGCCCTGTCCGGCTGCTTTGATATACTGATACGGTGTTCCCGTAATATCTCCACAGGCGAAAAGTCCCGGAATATTTGTCTCCATCGACAGATTGACCTTTACATGATTTCCGTCTAATTCCAGACCCGGCACAAGCTGTTTCGGGGATACGGCATCCCGCAGTACAAAAACGCCATCCACAAGGTACTCCCCCTGCTCTGTGCGAAGTCCCTCAACTTTCTTTTCACCAAAGATCTCCTTCGGACGTTCTTTTATGACCATTACCTGCTCTGATACGCCAGGTACATCCTGATACATTGGAAAATAAAGTACCTCTGCTGCCACTTCCGCAAGAAAGTCCGCTTCGTGTTCCGCGTCTTTTCCGTAACCGATGACGGCAACCTTCTTTCCTTTATAAAAGCATGCATCACAGGTCGCACAGTAGCTGACACCCCGTCCTAACATCTCTTCCTCGCCCGGAAGTGTTTTGCCTGAGACAACGCCGCACGCTAAGATCACACTCTTTGCCTCAAGCACTTCCTCGCCTGCCTGGATTGCAAAATAGTCGCCCATCGCATAGACTGTGCCGATCCGGCTGTCCGTAATATCGATCTCCATCATGCAAGCTGCTTTTCAAACGCCTTCGCCATATCCGCTCCGGTCACCGCCGGGAGTCCCGGATAGTTCATGATCTGATGCGCCTTGCTGACCTTGTCGCTCATCTGCTTTTTCCCGATCAGCAAAATATTTTTATTTCTTACCTTTGCCGTCAACGCAGCAGAAACACCGCCAGGTCCGGTTCCAATAATTGCTATATCTGCTCTCTCCATTTTTCTCTCCATCTCAAAATCATTGCCTTAAATTTAATTGTGTACAACCTTTATGTTTTTTATCATACAGGAAGATACCATCACTTGTCAAGTAAAAAAGAACCGTGAGATTATTTTCCCACAGTTCTCTTTTCCTATGCGTTATTTTATTTTGACGTAAACTTGTATACCTTTGACCTTGTTACCCACGTATCTTTCTCTGTCAGATAATTTTTTGAATCCATCAGACAGTATTTCGTGCCCTTTTTCAGTTTCAGATTTTTTTATACGCTCACACTTCTCCCTCTTTCAATATCTTTTTAATGTTGAGGAAAAATAATGTCGCTGCAACTGTCACCGAAATAAAATCCGAAACCGGCTCTGCTAAAAAAACGGCAAATACTTTATCTGCAAAGAAATGCGGCAGGATATAAATCAGCGGGATCAGCAGGATAATCTTTCGCAGACACGCAATAAACAATGAGATTTTTGCCTGTCCGAGTGCCATGAATACCTGCTGCACCGCAAGCTGGATCCCGAATACTCCGGTCGCTGCCATATAGATGCGCAGTGCCCATTTTGTCATTTCAAATAATTCCTGTGAACTGCTGTTGAACAGATGCACAAAAAATCCAGGTGCGATTTCCACCGCCAGACAGAAGATCATCGTGTATGTAAAACTGCAGATCATAAGCAGACGATATGCCTTTTTCACACGATCCATCTTTTTTGCTCCATAATTAAAACTCATGATCGGCTGCGCTCCCTGTGCAATTCCCTGCACCGGCATAAACTGAAGCTGCATAATACTGCTTAAGATCGTCATGGCTCCGACCGCCACATCACCGCCGTAGCGTGATAAAGATGCGTTAAATGCAATATTGATTGCGCTCTCCGTCGCATTCATGATAAAAGGCGATACACCAAGTGCACATACCGGCAAAAGTACGGAGGCTTTCGGCTTAAAATACTTTGTCTTTATTTTCAGCTTTGTCTGTTTTCCCGTCAGAAAAAGGATGACCCATACCGCTGAAATTGCCTGTGAGATCACCGTTGCAAGCGCGGCTCCCTGCACACCCATGCCAAATACGAAAATAAAGACCGGATCTAAAATGATATTGCAGACTGCCCCGATCAGAACCGTTTTCATACCGACTTTGGAAAATCCCTGTGTATTGATAAAGGAATTTAATCCCATCGTAAGCATGACAAACAAAGTCCCTTTTCCGTAAATGTTCAGATAAGAAAGTGCATACGGCAGCGTATTGTCACTTGCACCAAACAGCATCAGAAGCGGCTCCGCTGCAAACTGCAGTACCACAACTAAAATCAATGCGATCACGATCAATGCCATGGTACAGTTGCCGAGTATCTCCTCCGCCTCATCATTTTTGCCTTTTCCCATGAAAATAGCAACACGCGGCGCCCCGCCATACCCGATCAGACCGGAAAATGCCGTGACAATCATCAGAATCGGGAAGCAGAGTCCAAGACCGGTCAGTGCCACGCCCCCGTTTTCCGGGATATGACCGATATAAATACGATCCACCAGATTGTAAAGAAGATTGACGAGCTGTGCGATCACAGATGGTACCGCCAAGGTCAGCAAAAGTCTGCCGACGCTTCCCTCGCCGAGATTAATTTCATTTTTTGACTGTTTCATTTATATCCTCTTTTCCTGAACTTATTTTTTAACCATGTAGCTATAAAAAACTGCTTCCAGTTTCTCTGTTTATAAATCATGTGTTGCAGCAAATTTTTCCAGAATCTTTTTCTGCTTATAATGATAATAAATGATCATCCCCACCGCGCTGACCAGCCATGTAATTGGGTAACATGCCACGATCTGTGAGAGTGTGCCATCCGGTACGATCCAGGTGACCCATACGACACGCAGCACACAGATACCGATCATCGTCATTGCCGTCGTCACGATCACATGCCCCTGCGCGCGCAGTGCGCCGGAATATACTTCGATAAACACAAACAGAAAATAGGTCGGCGATATGATCTGCATCATGCTAAGACCAATTTCCACTACATTCGCATCTGTGGTAAATATGCCAAATAAAAATCTTCCCGCCGACATTAAGATCACACTCAGAAGAATCGCAGTTACAAGTGCCATGCCAAGACATTCCCTTGTTCCTTTGCGGACGCGGTCCATTTTTCCGGCACCAAAATTCTGACCAACGAACGTGGTCGCAGCGATTCCAAACGCACTGTTGATCATCCAGAAAAGGCTGTCTATTTTGCCAAATGCAGCCCATGCCGCCATTGTGTCAACGCCAAATCCGTTTAACGCAGCCTGCACGATCACGTTTGAAATACTGTACATGCTCGACTCGATACCGGTCGGCAGTCCGATGGCGAGCATATTTTTCAGCACACTTTTATGGATCCTGATTTCGCGTGGAATTAACTTTAAGCCGGCAGTATGATACATTAATGCCACACTGACGAGCACAGCGCTGATCCCCTGCGCGATCAGTGTTGCCACTGCCACGCCAAGGACTCCCATTTTAAATCCAAGCACCAGCACCAGATCCAGAATAATATTGACGATGCAGCAGATGATCAGAAAATAAAGCGGACGTTTCGAATCGCCGATTGCCCGTAAGATTGCCGCTCCCATATTGTAAACAAAAATAAATAAGAGTCCCGCAAAATAAATCCGCACATAAAGTGTCGAGTCAGGCAGCAGATTTTCCGGCGTATTCATCCATTTTAAAACCATACGTGTCATAACAACACCGATCACTCCGGCAATGATACCGCCTGTGATTGCAAATGCATATGCCGTGTGCAGTGCCTTATGCAGCTGTTCCTCATTTTTTGCCCCAAAATGCTGGGAGATCATAACTGTTGCGCCGGCAGATAATCCGGTAAAAAATCCGACCACCAGATTGATGATCTGACCGGACGAACCGCTGACGCAGGATAGTGCCTCTTTTCCGACAAACCGCCCGACGATCACCGCGTCCACCGTATTGTAAAGCTGCTGGAAAAATGTTCCCACCAGTATCGGGAAAAAGAATAATAAAAGCTGTTTCCAGATGACTCCCTCTGTGATTTTATTTTCCATTGTATCTTTTGCTGACATAAAAATCTCCATTCTTGCGCAGCTTCTGCGCATCTCAAGTTTGTGCGCAAGCACAAATCTTGCGTGTGAAAAATCTTATTTTCACACTATGCCTCAC